>ERZ761609.76-NODE-76-length-144974-cov-47.428702_pt1 | contig 144974 bp, 164 predicted proteins | sample MGYA00511163_ERZ761609 | MGnify/ENA primary metagenome ERZ761609 (study PRJEB28899, sample SAMN02445070) | bioreactor sludge metagenome | biome: EBPR sludge | place: Australia: Brisbane, Thorneside Wastewater Treatment Plant | collected 2011-12-16 ... | reverse complement strand
TGCCACCAGTTTCAAGGTTCACCCTGCAAGACCCCGAAACACATAATGAGCCAAAATCAATTGGTGACATTGCTCAGTATAATAAACACGACAAGGGAACCTCACAAAGAACCCAACAACTATACAAGTGCCTCCGAAAGGCTACACAAATGCGTGGAAGCCGACAATGTTGCATCCGGCGACACCACCTATGACGAAGCCTTAAAAGCCACCGATAGTAAACACGCGAATCGGGTTGCTAACGGGTTTGAAGCCAAAGCTGCCCTCTCCGACATGCACCAATCCGGTATGCAAGCCGGAAAAATGGGAGCAACCTTTAGCGGTGTAGCATCAGGAGTCAGCGGGCTTTATCAACTGTCACAAGGCAAAACCACCAAGGGAGACGTGGCAGCACAAGTGATTGTCGATACCAGCAAAGGCTTTGCAATCAGTTACCTGTTGCCGCAACGTCCACTTAGCCACCGAAACCCAGTTTCTGGATCGTGGTGATGGTTGTTGCCAGCATTACGACGACAGCAACAGGCAGTGTAGTATTTATGCTAACCGCCCCAGTATTTGCCGTGTGGATGAGCAATATGAGATCAATTACCAACCATTCATGACTTGGGAGGCGTTTGTCGAGGTCAATGTGCAAGCCTGCAACAAATTGAGCATCTTGTGATGCGTTTATGCGCTCAAGCAACCGCATAACCTGTATGCACACGTACCGCAGGCGAACGGAAACCCAGCACAATATCTTCCCGTACCACACCGCCAGCCATCAACTCTTGGGCAATATCGCCTTCTGTACCATTGTGTTGTAGCCAGACTTTGCCATTGATCAAATCTAGGTGAATGACTGAACCGTAGATGCGTTGCCCATTTATCCAGCCAACGTGCATGAGTTGGTAGTGATCATGTGCTTCATCAAACAGCAATTGGGTATCCACCTCTTTATCCGCAGCGGAAAGATCAGCATATTCTTTAAGCAGACTTTTGATGGCTTGACGGTACAGCATTAACTTATCCATTGCGTGATAACCTCTTGATCAGGCTTGAATACAATCAGCTTAACCTCATACTGATGCAATACATCTTGAATGAAGGGTTGGATGAAAAATGAGTCGTAAGTATCGGCAGGTACAGCAAGATACAGAACGCGGTCAGGTTCTTGCTTACTCAAGGCAAGGCGATAGTTCATGAATTGCCCCAATGCCGCATGGAACTCAGAGATATCAGAAGCTTGTAAAAAGCATTTAATTTCTACCGCAATTTTCTCTTCATTTCTATTGGCTGCCAGCAAACGTTCTGCCCCTAAATCGACATACATGGAGATTGCGCCAGCACGTAACAGGAATGGGTCAGCCGTGACATCCCACCCGCCTTTTTCTAAAGCGTGTTTAACGGTATTATGGTAGATGTCTCTGGTTGGCATAGTCGGGCTGCACTCAATTTGATTCCCTTAAAATATTAGCAAAAGTGGCTCTCGAATGCGATGTGAATGACTACACCAGCACACTACCAACCATCACCTGCTTGCCGTTGCCACACACAAACGCACTCCCCGTCTTCAAACTACGATAACTGGTATATCGCCCATTTTCCGGCTGCTGGAAGACCTCAAGGCAATTTTCTTCCAGGTTTACCAGCCAATATTCCGAAATACCATGATTGGCATAGGTAGTTGCTTTCAGTCGGTCATAGGCTAATGTGCTGTTAGCCACTTCGACGACAAGTGCGGCTGCTTGTGGATGGACGTGGCGGTAGTCAAGGAAGTTACCTGTTACCACTGCGACATCAGGCTCAGGCTCGGAAGCCTCTCCCAGCGCCAATGGCATCTGGATACGCACATGGTAGCCTGTTCCAAACAGGTTGCGAATATAATCCGCCATTACCTGAATGGAGGTTGCGTGGTAACTACCCTGTGGCGCCATGTCAATAATCTCGCCATCAATCAGTTCAAAACGGGCATCAGGATGAAACACACCTGCGTCAACCATGCGCTCGTACTCGCTACGTGTCCAACTGTGTGGTTTTGCTAGCGATGCAACAAACGACATACTGCCTCCTTTTATAGCCGGGCATAACCTCTCACCAACATATCATACCCATGAGTTCACAGACACCATGCCAGGTAAAAAATCAGAATCCCACTACCGCGTCATGCTCAGGACAACCTCCACCTCAAGCGTGTCCTTGCCATCACGCAGCAGCTTGAGACGCACCTTGCTATTAGGTGCATAATCATCCAGCACGGAAGTCAGTTCATCGACCGTCAGGGTCGGTTTGCCGTCGATGGACTGAATGATGTCGCCCAGCAAAACATCGTCATTACTGGTCAGGCTAGTTCCCCGAATACCGGTCTGTGCTGCTGGGGAACCCTCTGCCACCCGCAGTACCAGCACACCCTCCGTATCCAGACGCTGGGTAATACGGCGACTGACGGAATCATCCGCTTCAATCCCCAGCACCGGGCGGGTATAGCGCCCGTCTTTCACCAGACGCGGTACAACCCGGTTGACCACATCCACCGGAATGGCAAAGCCGATACCGGCGGAAGCCCCCGAGGGGCTGTAAATTGCCACGTTAACCCCGATGACACGCCCGGCACTATCCAGCAGCGGGCCACCCGAGTTGCCCGGATTGATGGCAGCATCTGTCTGGATCAAGCCTTTCATGTCGCCGCCTTCCTCTTCATCACCAATGCTGCGCCCCAGTGCCGAAATGATGCCCGAGGTCAGGGTATGATCCAGCCCGAAGGGATTACCGATGGCAAACACTTTTTGCCCGACTTTCAGATCGCCACTCGTACCAATTTGCACGGGCGGCGGCACATCGGCTGTTTTTTGCAGGCGCAATACCGCCAGATCGTGCTCAGCACTGGCTCCCACCACGACTGCATCAAACACTCGCTGGTCAGACAGACGCACCTTGGCAGTCTTGTGGCCTTCCACCACATGATTGTTGGTAACAATGTGTCCGTTGCCATCCCAAACGAATCCTGTTCCCGTACCACTGGGCACTTCACTCACATTGCGCGTCCAAAAATCCAGCACCCGTTCAACCGTGGTGATATACACCACCGACGCACTGTTTTGTTCGAAAATGTCGATGGTTGCCTGCTCATCGGTTGCCAAATCGCCACGCGCCACTACCGGACGCGGCTCTGCTGTCCGGCTGCCCGACTGAAACCAGGGGCTCCACACCGGCTGCGCCACCCACAGCAGGAATACGCCCAGCAAAGCCCACAAAAACAGGTTGAAAGATCGGTTGCTACTCATGTCAGTTTCCTGCCGGATCAAGGGTAAACAGGGTCAGGTTGGTACGCAGCCAGTCGCTGTCACCATCATCGCTGACCATCAGGTATTGGTTGCCCTGAATATGGGTAAGCCCTTCAAAATTATCAACTACCAGACGACTGGAAAGCACCTGCAAATCCTGCGCGGTACAAGCCCCATCCCGTGAACACTGCCCAAAATCCAAGTAGCGCAAACTGATCACCAACGGATTTAAAAACCCAGACCAGGCACGCTCCAGCACCAGCAAATTACCATCGGGCAACACTTCCAGCGCACTGATGCCACTGTTTTCTGCCGGGTAAGCCATGAAAGACCACTTCTGTCCCCTAGTGGAATAGACGGAATGCAGGTCAGGCGGCTCACCTTTCAAAGGCTGTTCCGGGGCACTGAGAAAACCATAGCGGGGATGGAAAGTAACCGATTCCAGTGCATCATTGCCATGCTGGAATCGCGCACGAGTCCGCAGGGGTTCAGGCGGGTCGATGTTGCTGATGGCTTGCCCTTGCGGGGTGAAACGCACCAGGCGCGGCTCGCCTTCCAGTGCAACCACCAGCACGCTATCCCCGCGCTTGCGGTTGTTTGCATTGAGAACGGTCAAACCTTCCGCATCAGCACGCCCCCGCTTCAATGGCACGCCCTTGCTATCCAGCAACTGGGCGGCAAATACAGGCTCTGCCGATTCCAGGGTATTACCGGATAATTGCAAACGCAGATGGAATACCCGCCCCTTGTCGGAAAGGGCATACAACACCTGTTCATCAGCATCCCAAGCTAGTGCTGATAATTCGGTCAACTTGATCCCATTAACCTCGGCAGGCGAAATCGTCAGGCTGCTATGGATAGTCAGGTCAGGAGGAACTGCCAACGCCACGCCCACACAGAGCATTCCAATGAGCGCTGCCCCAAACCTTGGTAAAAGTTTTTTCATCATGCATCCATTCAATAGAGTTCGCGCAAGTCTAATACTGTAAAACCAATTCATCCATGCGCAAGCCTGCTTAATTTACACTCTAACTTGGGCATTATCATGAGAAACACACATGTTGTTACGCTTGCTGCAACGCTTGTTCGGCATTCAGGAGGCTTCGCCGTATGACCCGGAAGCACCACTGGTCAGGGAAGCACAATCCGCTCACAGTTACATGAATCTTGAATTATTGGATACGCAAGGCCAGCAGCATCAGGCGCTGCTGGGTTATTGTGAAGGCCGTATCAACCAGATCATGATCAGCCTGCCGGAACGAGATCAGTCATTTGATGCCAACGGCACGGATCTGGTGGAAGCCTTTTTCGCGGTGCGCGGGCAACTGGATCAAGCAGGGCTGATCCCTTTGCTGACTGGTGCACGGCGGGATTGCTACCCCGCTGCCGATGCACGCAACCGTGATTTCGGCAACCATTTCTACGTATTGCGGGCTGGCTTGCCACCTGACCCGGAACACATGCTGCCCATGTTCGCACCAGCCCTGCCTGAGCAGGTTGCCAGCTTGCGCCAGCAACAAGCTGCATTCGCCCAGTGGAAACAATCACTGGGCTAACAGCGATTAACGTCCTGCCGATTCCTTTTCAACGTCATCATAAATCTGGTGCAAATGCACGGTTTCACCCTTGCGTTTACGCAGACGCATGTTGAGCATTTCCACCCCAAACGAGAAAGCCATCGCAAAATACAGATAACCCTTGGGGATTTCTTCGTGCATACCTTCCGCAACCAGTGCCACACCGACCAGTACCAGGAAGGCCAGAGCCAGCATCTTGAACGTCGGGTTGGCTTCCACGAAATCGCCAATCGGTTTGGCAGCAAACATCATGACACCAATCGCAATCACAATGGCAGCCACCATCACCCCTACATGATCCGCCATACCGACCGCCGTGATGACGGAATCCAGCGAGAACACAATGTCGATGATGGCAATCTGGATAATCACCAGTGGCAACAGGTTGGGGACATGTTTGGGGCCGTGCAGTTCCTCACCACCTTCCAGACTGCCATGAATTTCCGTAACCGCCTTGTAGATCAGGAACAGCCCCCCCAACAGCAACACCAAATCCCGCCCGGAAACCGTATGCCCCATTACTTCAAACAGCGGTTCTACCAGCTTTGCCAACCATGCTACTGACAACAACAGTAAAATCCGGGTTCCCATCGCTGCCAGCAAACCGAAGCGGCGGGCAAATGCCTGCTTCTCCTTGGGCAGCTTGCCGACCAGCAAGGTCAGGAAAATGATATTGTCGATGCCTAGGATAATCTCCAGCACCGTCAGGGTAATCAGGGCACTCCAGATGTTAACGTCCCACAACCATTCCATACCGTTAAAGCTCTCATTGGAAAAACTGCGCAAGTCTAATACGCTGCTGGAAAAAGTCACGCAAAACTCATGTATTGCACGATAATAGGCCGTCATAAGGATAAATCACCAGCAAATTCAGGCTATTGCCTGCGACTTTCCTCCGGGTGTGCTAGAGTCGGGCAGTTCTTATCTGGAAAGGATTCCCGATTCATGCGCATGACACACTCTCTGCTGCTCCTGGCCTTGTGCCTGCAACCCACCAGCCTGTGGGCCAAAGACCGCCTGATCATTCTGGCAGGCCAGTCCAACATGATGGGACGCGGCAAAACCCATGACTTGCCACATGCTTACAAAACAACGCCGACCAATGTGCATTACTTTTATCAGGGGCGCGAACGCAAACTGGCGCAATTCGCGTATTTCGGCCCGGAAGTCAGCTTTGCCCACACCCTCGCCCAGGCTTTCCCGCAAGACCGCATCATTCTGGTCAAACAAGCTGCTTCCGGCAGTATGATCCGCCAATGGCAACCCGGTCAGGCCTTATACAAAGGCTTGCTGCGGCAAATCGGTTTCGCCACCGAAGGGCAAACCAGCCCGCAGGTTGACGCGATTGTGTGGATGCAGGGCGAAAGTGATGCCCAAAGCAGCCTGCCCATTGCCAAACAATATGGCAACCAACTCAAACAGATGATTGAAAATCTGCGCAACGATCTGGACTCCCCTCACAGCCTGTTCCTGTTCGGGCAAACCAACCTGCAACACCCGGCTTTTCAAGCATCCATTGAAGCCGTCCGCCAGCAACAGCAAACCCTGCCTAACTCGCTGGTCAATGCCCGCATGGTGTTGACTGACGGTCTGGGCAAACTGGGGGATGGCATTCATCTGGATGCTGCCGGGCAACTGGAACTGGGCAAGCGTTTCGCCCAAGCCTATATCCGGCAAACAAAATAGGCTTTAGTCCAGCCCGGTTATCCGGGTTAACCACACATACATCCGCTCACTGACCCAATAAGTGCAATTGGATGAGCAACCACCCAAGAATTAACTATACTTTTTCTGGCGCTTGCCAAAAACATGGATTTACCACAGTAAAAAGGAGTCAGTTTATGGGTGCTGAAATTACACAAATTCTGATCATGCTGGGCATTGGTGCCGTTGCCGGGTGGCTGGCGGGCATTATCATGCAGGGAGCCGGTTTCGGTCTGATTGGCAACATCATCGTGGGCATTGTCGGCTCTGTCATCGGCACATTCGTCGGCGGGATGCTGTCTTTCAACCTAGGAGTCGGCCCGCTGCTGGGAACCCTGATCTGGGCAGTAATTGGCGCAGTCATCCTGCTATTTATCATTGGTCTGTTTAAACGCGCCTGACCTGATCTTTCCGTTGCACAAACCTCAACGCCGCTCCTGTAGCGGCGTTTTTCATTGCCTCACTGATACCACTGCGCCCAGCCTGCTTCGTAATAACGCAGTAAGGGGTGAGTTGACAACTGGTTGGGTTCAACAGCCACCCTGCCCATATCAGATGGAAACTCAAACAGTTGTGACAAGATTACCGTATTGAGGAAACGGTATTCCAGCCCTGCCAACTGAACTTGCTGCGGGCGCAACGGCTGGCGCGAGGCCATCACAAATCCCCATTCGCCAAAACTGGGTACATGCACATGGTAAGGCAGGGTAAACCAGCGTTCTTGTTTCACCACTTCCCCGCCAGCCTGCTGCATGGTCGCATCAATGCACCAGAATGCCTGCCGTGAATACAACGGCGAGGTTGCCTGCGTCACCATCACCCCGGTTTGAGCCAGATGCTGTTTCACCAGCGTATAAAAAGCCGTGCTGTACAGCCGCGACAGGCTGGTATTGTTGGGGTCAGGCAGGTCAATGAAAATGGCATCGTAAAGCTGCGGGCTGGCTTCCAGAAATTTCCACGCATCCTGATTCACCACCTGCACACGCGGATTGTTGAGAGAATCCTGATTCAGCGGGCGCAACAACGGGTTGGCCTTGAACAATTGCGTCACTGCCGGATCAAGATCAACCAGGGTAATCTGTTTCACTGTCGGGTAACGCAACAATTCCCGTGCTGCCAGACCATCCCCGCCCCCTAGGATCAACACATTGGCAGGGTCACGTACCAGCCCCATCACCGGATGTACCAGCGATTCGTGGTAGCGGTATTCGTCGAAACTGTCGAACTGCAAAGCACCGTTGAGGTAAAAACGGATGCGCTCCCCACGCCGAGTCAGGATCAGACGCTGCTGGAACTGGCTATCCTGGGTGAAAATGATTTCATCCTGATACAAACGGTTTTCCATCGCGGACGTAAACCGTTCCGACCAAGCAAAACCGACCAGCAACATCACCACCGCAACCACCGAGGCAAGCAGCAACGGGCGCAGGCGTGGTATTTCCGCCCGGAACACATACAGCGCCAGCACCCCCACAACGACATTCAGCAAGCCGGTCAGAAAGCCGGTTTGCAACAATCCCAGTTGTGGAACCAACACCAGCGGAAACAGCAAGGCTGCCAGCAATGCACCGATATAATCTGCCGTAAAAACATTAGAGACATTGACCCTGAGCGAAAAATGTTCTTGCAGGATGCGAATAATCAGGGGAATTTCGATGCCCAGCATCGCCCCTTGCAGGAACACCAGCACCAGCAGCAACGGCGTGTAATTGTCGAGAATAGCAAAGGCAAAAAATAGTAATGGTGCAGACAAACCGCCCAACACCCCGATCAGCAGTTGCAGGCGGATAAACTGACGCGGTAATTCCTGTTCAAGGAAACGTGACCACCACGCCCCCACCCCCATCGAGCTCATGAACAAGCCGATGACCAGCGAAAACTGGTAGACCGAATCACCCAGCAAATAGCTGGAAAGCGTACCCGCCAGCAGTTCGTAAATCAGCCCGCAAATGGCAATCACGAACGCCGCCGCCAGCAGCGCCAATTGCTGGTGGAATTTACCAGCTTCCGTCATCGGATTGCCGACGAATAAATCATCCCCAACGCAATGATCACCGCCGCCACCACAATCGCCACCGCCGTGTTGTTTTCATCAACAATCTTCTTTTCCAGTGGGAACGGGCGTATCCATTCCAGCACAAAGATCGTGAAAACAAACAGCCCCATCCCGATCAGGCCGTAAACCAGACTGGAGATGATATGTTCAAGCGTCAAATCTGCCATAAAATTGTCCTTGTGGTAAAAACATTCATTTGCCGGGGCTGTAACCGCCGGAACTGAAACCGCCGCCGTGGCTACCCTGGCGCACACTGCTGGCGTCCTCCAGATAGGTTTCTTCCAGACCCACGTTGTAATAGGTCAGTAGCGCAGCCCCAACGGTCAGTGCAGCAAACAGCAACATCATCCAGCGAGCCATCAGTCGTCATCCTCCGTTACGGCTGCCCAGCGGCGTGATTCATACCAGCCACGTGCCACCGCATGGGCTATGGCTACGACCGCCAGCAGGATGGACAACAGCACGAAATAATACGGGCTGGTGTAACTTTCGCGGATAGCAATAGTCAGCGCCGTTGGCGGCTTGTTCTGCTCAGCCAGATCACCTTCCCCGCCTTCGGATTCCTGCACATGCAGGGTGTATTCACCGGGTTCGGGAACCTTGAAATGGGCATAAGCCGTGTTGCTGCCTTCTTCCCAATACCCTTCGTCGTCATAACCCGAATAAAAACCCATTTCCTTGCCAAAGGAATAGATTTCCGCCTTGTTGTGCTGGACAGTCACATCCAGATACGCCCAGGCATTGTTCAGGCGGGTCTCCATCTGCATTTCCACCAGACGGTGATGGTCATGGATGGTGAAGTTTTTTGTTACCTTGCCATTGACCAGATCAGGCTGGGCAATGTATTCACGGTGGACTTCCTCGCCCCCCATGAACAGCCAGATAAACAGCATGACCACTGCCACCACCAGCACAAACGGGCGAGCCGCACGGCTGACAGCTTCCAGCCGGGGGGAAACAAACGGTTGTGCCGGGTTGATACCCTTTCTGTCCGGCAAAGCCTCAGTGAGCTGAAAAGCCGCCGCCACATCCGCTGGTTGCAAATATTCACACAGATACAATTCGGTTTCCCGAGCAGTACGTTCCACAGACAGCAACCACGGTGGCGCAATAGCTTCTGCCATTTCTGCCGAATCGCCCACTTTCGCCAGCCAGGTCAGCTCGCCTGCCACGTAGGTGATGTCAGCCTGATAGCGTTCGTACATTTTGAAGGTGCGGTTGCCAACATACAGTGGCTTTTTGACAGCCAGTAACCAGATGTCACCGGTAGGCACATCACGGATACGCCGGGCGAACGTGAAATGTCCGTTTTCATACGACAGCCACGCATAACCGTGGGTCGGCGAGAACAACAGCAAGTCGACCCATTCACCTTCAGCAAACCGCCCTACCATGCCGATAATGGTGAAATCCACCCCCTTGAGCTTGCCCTGCATCCCGATGTCCAGCGGGCAGTCCGGTTTTTGCTGCTCCTTGAACTGGGCCAGCACGGCGTATTCCTTGCGGGCATCCAGCACTGCCCCACAATGCTGGCAGTTGAGGGTGAGGATTTTGTGTCCGCCACCATGCAGGGCAAGTGGTGCACCACAAGCGGTACAACGGATACTGCGCAGTTTCGCCGTACTGCTCATGTCGTTACCCGGATTTCAAACGGATCAACCCAGCGTCCTTCGTAAGCCATTGGCTCGCCCTGAAAGGGGTACTCCAGCGTCACCAACGCGCTCTCCGGGCCGGACAAATGCAAATAGCCCATGCGTTCACCGGGCAGGATGTGTTCCGGCAATTCCCCCTGCACACCTTCGCAGGTGCACAGGTCTTTTTCGGTAATCTCCCAGCTTTGCGTGAGGCGTTTGACGGTTTGTCCCACTTGCGCGGTACGGATGTCAGGGAACGGATGTATCCAGTCCGGGCGGGGAATTTCAAACGCAAAATCACCCTCGTCCACGCTGACCCAACAGCCATCAGCCCCATCCAGCACCCACCATTCGTCCCAAAAGCCATCCTGATAGCGATAACGCACATGCCCTACCGGCGTGTAAGTTTTACCCTGATAACTGAAAGGAACCTGCAACTGCAACAGGCTGGGCATCTCCGCCAGCACCGATGCCTTGCCTGCCAAACGTACTGCTGCATCTTCCAGAAACAGGGTACTGCTACAATGCCCGCACACCGCCAGCTTGCTATAACGGAAGTTGAGCGGTAACAGGCTACCGCATTGCGGGCAGTTGTGGGTTGTGTTCAACATGTATCAGTTGGGTATCCACTGTTTGCGCAGGCTTTCATGCACGCTGTCATTCATGCCTTGTGCCTCGCGCAGTTTCATCAGGGCATGGTTGACCGGCTCTACCCACGGGCTGTTGGTAGGAAAAGCAATCCCGTAAATCTGCGGATTGAAACTCGCAGGCAATACGTTAACTTTAGCCGCTTTTTCATTCTTGTTGTGCTGACCCGCCAGATACACCAGACGAGGGCCATCGTGTACCAGTGCATCGACTTGCTTGCTTGCCACTTTTTGCACACCCTCTGCCAGATCCTTGACAGGCACAACCGTAATGCCCAGTTTGGTCAGGTAATCCTTAGGGGCATCCGTTGCCACTGCCGCCACCCGCTTGTCGAGCAGATCACGCACACCCTTGATATTGCTATTCAGGTTTTGCTCGGTCAGGGCAGCGGTAATCACGGAACTCAGGATACCCAGACACAGAAACCCCATCAGGAACCAGAACAAATCCACCACCCGCGCCAACCCACGCCGTGGCGGTGTATCCCAAGTAATGAACATGGTCAGCGCCCACCAGGCTGCTTCACCCATCCCTTGCCGGTACTCTGCCGGGAAACTGGCATCACCGTCACTGGAACGACGATCCACCCACCAGCGCACATGCGCAAAAATGCCTACCAGCACCAGCAGTACCAGCCCCACTTGCCAAGTAAACAATTTGCCAATTTCGCCCAAAGCCACCAGCCACGGGTTGGGGCTGGCATCCGCCGGAACCATGATCTGCAAGCCAAGTTCGTACATGGAGTTGGAAAAATCTACCTTCTCCTCGCGCTCACTAGTCACGGTAATGGCAGAAATGCCAGCATCCACACGGCTTTCCTGTGCTGCCTTGATCAGGTCGGGAACCGTATCAAAATACACCCACTCGGTTTTGACGCCCATTTCCTTGGCAAGCGCATTCCACAAATCAATGCTGAAACCACGCGGTTGCCGCTGTTCTGGTGGCAGGCTGGCATCGTACATGACCCACGGCTCTGATGGCCTGACACCCACCGTGAGCGTCTCTTCTGCTTGCACACTACCTGCTGCCAACACCCATAACAGGCAAAAACCCAACACCCGTTGAACTAAACGCATACCAAATCCTTTTATTGATCCATCGCAAGAAAAGGCATTCTATCAGCAGGTTGTTACCCGTATAAACCCCAAGACATGCCCCTGTATTTTCCTGAATTGCCCCTAAACATGCCGGTCAGTGGGTGTTATCATTCACGGTGACATAAAGCCCTTACAAAAACGGGGCTTTTCGCGCTAGGAAGAGAGAACCACAGGAGACAGCACCATGATTTCATACATGGAATTACACGAGCAAAACCACAAGATTACCGAACTCTCCAACGTACTCAGTTATCTGATCAATGAACGCGCCATGTGTGACACCGCCGTGTCCTGCGAGTTGTTTTTCAGATACCTGAATATGGTACGCGAGCATCTGGAAGTGGAAGAACGCGAACTTTATCAGGAATTGCTGGTACACGAAGACAATGATGTACGCAATACCGGGCGCAAATTCCTGTCCGGTTCCGGCGAGATCAAGCGAATTTTCGACCAGTACCGCAAGCGCTGGTGCAAGGGCAAGGAACTGCGTATCCGTGACCATGAAGCGTTTGTAGCCGATACACGCGAACTGTTTGGTCTGGTTATCCGCCGCATCGACGATGAAACCGTCCATCTTTACCCCACCCTGCTGGAACAAGGCTGTATCCAGATGGAAGCCCGCGCCGCCTGATGCACGCAAGGGCTACCGGCTCAACATCTGGCAGCCCTTATTCCGCCGTCCACTTGAACGTGTAAGCCCCCACCGCCAGAAACACCACCGACATCACCGCCAGCACCAGCAAATGTTCACTGATGTCAGTCAGACCTGCGCCATCCAGCATGATCGCCCGTGCTGCCGCCAGCATGTGGGTCAGGGGAGACAACTGGCTCAGCCACTGCATCACCGAGTTTGTCCCTTCCATCGAAAACCACACCCCGGACAATACCATCATCGGCCAAGTCAACAGGTTGAGCAGCCCGCCTGCCAGTTCCTCACTGCTAACCCGTGCTGCCACCAGCAGGCTCAAGGCAATCAGGCTGAAAGAACCCAGCACCAGTACCACCAGCAAATCCAGATAACTGCCTTCCACGGTAAAGTGCATGAACAGGTTGGTTCCCGTAAAGACAATGATGGTGGCCAGCGTGATCAGCACCAGCCGTGACAACACCTGGGCCAGCAGGAATTCGGTGGCACTCAGCGGGGTGGCATTCAGGCGTTTCAGATAGCCGCTCTTGCGGTAGCGCACAATCACGAACCCCACCCCGAACAGGCAACTGAACATGATGTTCATGCCCAGAATGCCGGGAACCACCCAGTCCACGTAGCGGATTTCTGCACCCTGCACACTCTGCTTGACCAGTGGCGCACCACCGCTACCCTGCAACAGCTTTTCCAGCACGTAACCGTTCTGCGAATCACTGTTGATCCAGTAATGCTGCTGCCCTGCCCGTAAATCAAGCAGCATGTCTACCTGGTGCCGCCCGACCTTGCGGATGGCACTATCCAGCGTTTGTGGTGGGACGCTGTAAAAATCCACATGCAAGGTATGCAGGAATGGGTGCAGGGTTGGGGCTGGTTTCACTTCCGCCGTGGCGTTTTCCGTCACCACCCCGACCTTGAACAACGGTTGCCCATCACCGGAAAAGATGAATGCCAGCCCGAACACCAGCGCCACCGGCAGAATAAAATTCCAACCCAGAGCCGAACGGTCACGCACATACTCCAGACTGCGGGCATAAAAGGCTGCCCAGATGTGTTTGATCATGCGCGTAACTCCTTGCCGGTCAGTTGCAGGAACAGGTCTTCGAGGGTGCGTGGGCGTACCTGTAAACCCGCCAGTGATGCTCCGTGCTGCATCAGTTGCGCCAAGGTGGCGTTCACATCCTGGGTAATGATTTCCACCGTGCCGTTCACCTTGTCCAGATAACGGTGCGGAATGGTTTTAGCACTGTCCGGGAAATCACGTTCCGGCAGTTCAATGATCACATCCTGAAAATGCTCCGCCAGCAATTCGTCGGGGGAGCCGTGGGCAATGATCTTGCCGTGATCCATGATGGCGATTTCATCACACAGGTTATAAGCCTCTTCCATGTAATGAGTGGTCAGCAGCACGGTCTTGTTGCGTGCCTTGATGCTGTTGACCAGTTCCCAGAAATTCAGCCGCGCCTGCGGGTCAAGGCCGGTGGTGGGTTCGTCGAGGAACACCACATCCGGGTCATTCACCAGCGCCAATGCCAGCAACATGCGCTGGCGTTGCCCACCGGACAGCTTGCTGGCATCTCGGTCGAGGTAATCACGCAGGCGGCAAATGTCGATCAGCTCTTCCAGCGGCAAACTCTTGGGATAAAGGCTGCTGAAAAATTTCAGGTTTTCGCGCACGGTCAGGAAATCCTGCAAGGCGGTGGACTGGAACTGGATGCCTGCTTCTTGCCGGAAGCGTTCCCCTTGCGGTTCACCTTTGTAGAGGATCTCGCCGGAAGAAGGCCGGGTGATGCCTTCCATCATCTCAATCGTGGTGGTTTTGCCTGCGCCATTCGGCCCCAGCAAACCGAAACAGATGCCTTGCCGCACGGCAAAATCCACCCCGTCCACGGCTTTGACTTTGGGGTAATGCTTGCGCAAGTTGCGCACTTCGATAATGGGCACACTCATGACCGGCTTACGCTACAGTGTAAAACCTGGATAATGGCAGAAAGGTATCTTAATGCAATATGATCCGCTAAAATAAGCGGCTGTTTAAACAAGAAAAAGACCGCAAAATGTTACCTGTAACAAGCACTATTACCCGTAGCATCCTGTTACTTGCCCTGAACAGTTTACTGACTCCTGCCATCAGCCATGCCAATGAAGCTGCGTGGGTCAAAGTGGCTTACCAAACACCTGCCAAACCTTCACTGGATAACCTTGCACAAAAGCATCATGACTTGTTCCGGTTTTTTCTGGACAACGCCCTGCACGGACGTGGCAAAGAAGATTTCCTGCGCGTATCTGCGGCTGTGCGCAACAATATTACCTGGCGCAACGACAAGGGCATCAATATTTACAACGAGGCATTCCGTCGCTCTTTCGCCTTTGTCAAAAAGCATGACCTGCAAGGGATGCCCGACACCATCATGCTGATTCCCTACATGGAATCCCAATGGCATGGGCACAAGGGGGAAAAAGATGGGGATTACGGTTACTGGCAACTGATACCCGAAGTGATCACGGAAATCCAGACGCTGGACTACGTTACGGATGCCCTCAAAACCACCAACATTGACAAACTGCGAGCAGATGCCGAACTCAGTACCCAAGCCGCGCAGGTACATTTGCACCGCTACCATTTCTACTTTGCCAAGGTTGCGCGTTTCCCGGAAGCAGATGCATGGCTGCTGACATTCACTGCCTTCAACTGGGGTGCAGGCAATGTCAAACGCTTGTTGGCAGACATGCAAAACCAGGGGCAGGAAATCAGTTACGCCAATTTTTACCACAACCTTTACGCCGCCCATTTGCGCAATCCGGCAGACATCTCCTTGAAAGCAGCCGTGGAATACGTGCCCAAATTGTGGAACATTGCACAACTCTTGCACAAATCCAATTGAATCTGTGCTCAAAACCGGCGTAAACCTAACGATTATCGTGCCGTGCTTCTGTCGGCTGCTGGCATTCCTTACAATGCCAGCATAATTGACGACAATAAAAACAGTGAACCACCATGCACGACCACACTTCGTCTTACCTGCTGTTTAGCGACACCAGCGGTTCTGCTGATGCCCTGTTCCGGCATATTGATGCAGCGCTAGCAGGCGGAGCCAAAAGCCTGTTGCTACTGGCTTGTGCTGCCAACGGTTTTACGCCCGCTGCACTCAATGCCAGACTGCGCTCACTACCCGTGCCAGTATTTGGTGGCATCTTCCCCCAACTGATCGCAAACCGGCTCTTGATGACTCGCGGCAGCATTGTATATGGCTTGCCCACAGTCACGACCATCAGACACATACCGGATATTTCTGCGGAAGACAGGGATTTTACCGAAGCAGTGGATGCCTTCGCCGCCGCCATAGCCCCCGGTTCCACCCTGCTTGCCCTGTTCGACAGCGCAGGCAAACGGATGTCTAGCTGTCTGGCAAGTTTGTATGAAGTGCTGGGCGATAACTGCCGTTATCTGGGTGGTGGTGCAGGTTCACCGCTGACAGGGATTACGCCTTGCTTGTTCAGCAATGCTGGTTTGTTACAGGACTGTGTGCAAATTGCTGCGCTGGGCTACACACTCAACATCAGCAGCGGGCATGGCTGGCAAAAATTCGCCGGACCATTTCTGGTGACAGGTGCTTATCACAACGTCATTACTACCCTGGATTACTGCCCGGCATTCGAGGTTTACCGCAAGGTGGTGGAAACGGACAGTGGTATCAGCCACCAGTCCAAGCGTTTCGCCGAACTGGTACATACCTATCCGCTAGGCTTGGAAAAGCTGGACGGTGAACTGAGCGTGCGTTCACCGTTGCTCCAGTCGGGTAACGATCTGGTATGTGTGGGTGAGGTTCCGCTCAACCACATGTTATACATTCTGAAAGGCAGGCAGGCGAACATACTGGCAACGGCACGCGCTTGTGTGCAAGCCGCCACGGCTATGGGTGTTGGCAAACACCCGGCATTGCTATTCGACAGCATCAGTCGCCCGGTATTGTTGGGAGAACAATTTGCCACAGAACTGGCCATCGTCCGTGCGGCACTGCCACCAGACATTCCACTGCTCGGCGTCCTGAGCCACGGGCAAATTGCCAACAACGGCGAAACCTGTCTGGAAATGGACAATAAAACCATTGCGGTGGGTGTTGTCCCCAAGCGGGGGGATGCGGCATGAAAGCCACCAACCAGCTCGTTTCCATCCAGTATGCACTGGCGCTGCTGGTCGGACAGGATCAGGAACTGCACGCCATGTTGCGCAAATTCCTGTATCCCGCCCTGCGCTTACTGAACGGGCGGAGTGCGCATGTGTGGCTGTACGATCATGCACCGTTCACCACCAACAGCTACCAGCCCTGTCACAGTTACCCGCGCCTGCATGGCACGCTTGCCAACAAACTGCCCCTGCTGGATCAGTACATCGCACGTATTGCCAGCGGACAATGGCAAATCAGCAAGCCGGGGGAAATCATCGAAGCAGCGGGTATCCATTACCATTTCCTGCCCATCGGCAGCAGTGGGTTGTTGGTTATCCTGCGGGACAAACCGTTTTCACCCATGTGGCTGCTGGCACTCGGCCCGATCATGAAACGGCTGGATAGCGCCTGCACGGCTTGCCTCAATTACACGGCATTGCAAACCACCCGGCAGGAAGCCCTGCAAGCCCGTGATGCAGCCGAACAGGCCAGCAAGGCCAAAAGCGAATTCCTCGCCATGATCAGCCATGAAATCCGCACCCCCATGAATGGCATCATCGGCATGACGGATTTGACCCTGCACACCGAATTGACCCCCACCCAACGCCAGTACCTGGATGTGGTACAAAGCTCAGCCAATAACCTGCTGGAAATCATCAACCACATTCTGGATTTCTCCCGCATGGAACAGGGCGAACTGGAACTGGAAAACGCCCCGTTTGCGTTACGCCCACTGCTACAGGAATGCATTGAAGTATGCCGCAAACACGCCAGTCACAAACGTCTGGCAGTCACCCACGGCATTGATGGCAGCATTTCCGACTACCTGGAAGGCGATGCCAAACACCTCAAACAGGTATTGAGCGCATTGCTGGATAATGCAGTGAAATTTACCGAAGAAGGTGTCATCAACCTCACGCTCCAGCGCGAACCCGCCGCACCCGCCGGGCAAATACGCCTGCATTTTGCCGTGCGTGATACCGGCATTGGCATTTCAGTCGATAAACAGGCCAGCATTTTCAAAGCGTTCCAGCAAGCCGACAATACCGTCACCCGCCGTTACGGTGGAACCGGCCTCGGACTGACCATTGCCGCACGTCTGGTACACCTGATGGGGGGTGAGCTGCAACTGACCAGCACTCCCGGACAAGGCAGCCTGTTCCATTTCAGCTTGCCGTTCAAACAGGCAGCCGTAACGCCAGCCATACCCGCTGCTATCACGCCCCGCACTCAAATGAACGATAACCTGCAAATCCTGCTGGTGGAAGACAATGTGGTCAACCGCCTGTTGGCAATAAAGGTGCTGGAACAGGCCGGTTATGAAGTCATAATCGCGGAACATGGCAAGGCTGGCATCATTGCCTGGGCAGATCACCAGCCCGACCTAATCCTGATGGATGTACAAATGCCCATCATGGATGGGCTGGAAGCCACCCGCCGCATTCGTCAACATGAACACGGTTCGCGTCATCACACTCCCATCATTGCCCTGACCGCCAATACCCTGGATCGTGATCGTGAAGCCTGTTTCGCTGCCGGAATGGACGAATTCATAGGCAAACCGTTCAAACCGGCAGAATTGTTGGCGATGATCAGTCAGGTTATGGCGATGACTCAGCGGGCGGCAACAAGTTAGCCCGTTGTGGTTCCGGCAAGGTATAGCGCAAACCGGCAGCCTCATTCACCAGTACCAAATCACCTGCTTGCGGCAACACGCTGAAAACCAGACTACTGCCATCATCCAGCGTCAGGGTGATATTGCCCGTTCCTGCCACCTTGCCAGACAGCTTTTCCAACCGGACAGCATCTGCCATCTGCCAGTTTTGCAAAGTTTCCGGCTTACTGGCATGGCCTTGCGGTAATTGCAGGCTTTTCACCTGACGCCCTTCAGGAACCAGCTTGCGGGAAACCAGCTCCAGTGCCTCGCCTGTCAGCAAGCCAAACACGGCTTCCGACACCAGTTTGATCTGGCCTTGATGCAAAACGTAACGCTTGTGGGAAACCGGGTTTTCGGCACCAAACAGCAGGATTTCCTCGTTCAGGGTCAGGCTGGCATTGCCCGGTTCCAACCCATACTGTTTAAGGTCTTTGCCGGTAGCAGCGTAAGAGGCTTCAACCGTTTCATCCAGCAGGGTGAATAGCTGGCTGATGCGGGCAGGGTTGGCGGGCATTGATTCCGGCTCTAGCATTTGCCACTGATCACCGCTGCGTTCCAGACGTACCAGTACAGGCTTGTCACTGCCCGGCTGGGGATTGATAGTGACACGGGTAATGTCAGCCCGCGTCAGTGGCAACAAGGTTGTTGGCAATGTCTTGGGCTGGCTGGTTTGCCACCATGCCACCCCACCCAAGCCCACCACCAGCAGCAACAGGAGCAAGTTCAACAGTAAACGTCTGACCTGAACACTCATCAACGTTTCCTCCTGCGCCACCAGATCAGCAAGCCTGCCATTAACAAACCCAGCGGCAACCCAAACAGGAACAGGCTACCCAACACAAAACCCAGGGTTTCGCCCATTTCCATCTGTGTATCCGGCGCACGGATCAGCGGCACTTGCAGCAGATTGTCATCCTCACTGAGCCAGTTGAAAATGTTGGTAGCAAGTTCCAGATTCGCACCATGCCCGACAAAACTGTTGAGCATGAAATCGCTGTCCCCGACCACGACTACCCGTTGCTGGCGAGGTGGTGCGTCCGGTTTGTCGGTAGCAGCCTCCAAGGTACGGGTCAGGCTTATGCCAATGGATAACGGCCCCTGCAAGTCATTACTGCCTTCGTCAAACGTTACTGCACCTTCCAGCACTCCACTGCTTTCCAGCCAACTGGTCGGCAAGGAATTGAGGAATGCATCCGTTTTCCAGGCAGGCCCACCCTCCTTACTGGCAGCCGCTGGGTCAGGTTCAACCAGAGTGGCAAACGGAAACAGGGTTTGTACACCTGCCAGCTTTTGCACGATGGCTGATTTTCCGTAATCCACTACCGGCACAACTGCCGGGTGGTTGATACCCAACAGCATTTGCAGGGCTTCGTTGGCATCAATAATGGTTCCATCATGGATTTGCAGGCCAAGCTGTTCTTCCAGCCCTTGCAAGCCGTGCAAACCGCCGGGGTCTTGCAACCACAGCAGGTTGCCACCCTGTTCCACGTATTTTTTCAGGATGTCTACTTCACCTGGCAGCAAATCCTGTTGTGGCGCGGCAATGACCACGGCACTGGCATTCTGGGGTAACGACTGGGTACGCACCAGATTATGGGGCTGTACCGTGAAACCATTGCGTTGCAAGGATTCAGCCAGTTTGGACATGCCACTGGATTCTGTAGCCAGCGGATTGCGTTCGCCGTGGCCTTCCAGAAATACCACCAGCCGCTCCCCACCCCGGCTCATGCGCTGGATGGCATTGGCAATGACTTGCTCGCTGGTTTCTTCGACCACTTCGCTGCGTTCACCCAGATGGATAGCGAGCTGCCCGGCGGAATCAATCTTGTCCTGTTTGGCGCGTAGCGGCTCAAGATCGGGATTGACGAATTCCAAGCTAGTATCGGCTTTAACCCGCTGATATTTGCTGACAACTCCTTCCAACTGGTTTTTCAGCCCAGGATTGTCAGGAATGTAGGCAATGAATTTCAATGGCTTGTCCAGGGTTTGCAATAACGCCTGGGTAGGTTGGGACAAACTGTTGCGATTGTTGTACGTCCAGTCGGCTTGCAGTTTAAACTGATGCCCGAAAAAGCCCAGCAAACCAACCACCGCTGCGAATAGCAGATAAAAAATGCCGTTTTGCAAGCCGATCCAGCGATGGGCTGTTTTATTCATTTTCATGCTGTCTCACCCCTGAAGCCGGTCATTATCGAGTTTGCGGATGGTAAGGATCAGGAAACCACCGATAAACAACAGGTAATACAACAAATCGCTGCTGTCGAACATGCCTTCCAGAAATGACAGAAAATGACCGAAATGCGACAGGTACACAAACACCTCACTACCTGTCACCTGTGACTTGCCGGAAATGTACAGCACCACCAGAAACAGCAGCAAACCAAAGGTTGTGACCGCTGCAATCACCGGCTGCCGCGCCAGTGACGACAGGAACAAACCCGCAGCCGCAAACGATGCCAGCAACAACACCAGCCCCAACGCTGCCGATGCCAACATGCCCCAATCCAGTTGCGTCCCCAGTGCCAGTGACAAAGGCATCAAGCTCAACAAACCCACCATCACCAGCACAAACAACAGCAAACCGACATATTTTCCCAGCACAATCTGGGTACTGGATAGCGGCGAGGAAGTCAGCAATGGCAAGGTCTGGTTCATGCGCTCTTCTGCAAACTGGCGCATGGTCATCAACGGCATTACGGCCAGCATGATGATCCCTGCCCACAGGTACAGGGCGGAAACTACCAGATCACTGATGCCCGGTGGGTCTTCCATGGTGGTGGTCAGCGGCTGGATTTGGGTCATGTATTCCTGCAAACCCAGCAGGAATATCCAGGCGAGGATGAATTGCACCACCGCCAGAATGCTCCACGCCAGCGGTGACAAAAACATGCGACGGAATTCGGTGATGGCAATGGCCCACATGGCACTCATGCTACCTCCTCCCCTGCTGGAACATGATCTGCTTCACGGAATATCAGGTCAAAAAACACCTGTTCCAGCGATTCAACACCTTGCAGACTATCATTGAACACGGTTTTGCCACGATTGAGGATTTGCACCCGGTCACACACGGCTTGAACTTCCGGCAGAATGTGGGTGGAAAGGATAATGCCGTGTTCTTGCCCCAGCTCACGGATCAAACGGCGAATTTCCCGAATCTGGATAGGATCAAGGCCAACCGTTGGCTCATCCAGAATCACCACCGCCGGGTTGTGCAGGATAGCTTGCGCAATCCCGACCCGCTGCCGGAAGCCTTTGGAAAGGTTGCCGATCAGGCGTTTGCCCACCTCTTGCAAGCCACAACGTTCACTGGCACGTTCCACGGCTTCCTTGCGCTGGCTTGCAGCTACATTGCGCAAGCGAGCGCAGTAATACAGGTATTCGTCGACTGTCAGGTCGCGGTAAACTGGTGGCTGTTCTGGCAAGTAGCCAATTTGCTGTTTGGCTTTGTGCGGTTCATCCAGCAAATCAATACCATTGATTTGAATCTCTCCCACAGAGGGGGCAAGATTACCGGTGAGCATCTGCATGGTGGTGGATTTGCCTGCACCATTTGGCCCCAACAAACCCAAAACCTCACCTTTATGTAAATGCACGTCAATGCGGTCAACCGCACAATGATTGCTGTAGTAGCGCGACAGCCCTGTTGCCGCGACCAGCACATTCTGATTATCCATCATCATTATCGAGCCTGTTACTTATTCGGTAATTTATGAAATTTATTTTCAAAAATATGATTTTATGGAAAATGACTTTTGCAACGCGAGTATACGACTACATGTCTAAAATAGGAACGATCAAGCGATTTTCAATATTGACTAGCTTTCTTTATAGCTCTAGGCTATTGAGGAAGGAGTCGAACAGGGTCAAGGGATGAGAAAACGGTCAATTGGCGGATCGTTACTCAATGGCAATAAAAAAGGTATGTAGAAAATATATGACTGAAATTGTTAACCAAAGACACTGGTACTTGCTTACTAGTAAGCCCCATAAAGATGAGCTGGCGCAAGAAAACCTAGTAAAACAGGAGTATGAAGTCTACCGCCCGCTTGCCAAACGGCTGCGGAAACAGCGTGGCAAAATGGTGCAGGTGGTGGAATCCCTGTTCCCACGTTACATGTTTATTCATTTGGATGACGGGCTGGAAGACAACTGGGCACCCATCCGCTCCACGCTTGGCGTCAGTGGCATCGTGCGCTTTGGCATAACCAACTTGCCCACCCCTGTTCCCGACAAGCTGATTACGGACTTGAAAGCAGAGGAAGATGGACTGAGCGAACGCGCCATCGACCTTGACCGTTTCCACACGGGTGAAAAAGTCATCATAACAGAGGGCGCATTTCGCGGGTTGGAGGCTGTGTTTCAGCATTATGACGGTGAAAATCGTGCCATAGTCCTGCTAAAAATCCTGCAAACCCAACGCCCCAGCAAACTGGGCATTTCCCCCGCCCAGCTCTTGGCAGCCTAATGGTTTAGCAAGCGCCCCCCATCCACCGGAATCACCTGTCCGGTAATATAATCGGCATCCCGCGCCAGAAACAGCACGGCCTTGGCAATATCCGCTGGGTTGCCTTCGCGGTGCAGGGCGGTTTTGGCGAGGATGTCGGCGTGCATGGCGTGGTTTTCACTCATTTCTGGCCACAGGATCGCACCGGGAGCAACGCCGTTCACCCGCACCTGCGGCCCCAGTTCGCGGGCCAGCGATTGGGTGAGCATCAGCAAACCAGCTTTCGCCACGCAATATGCCGTATAGTTTTTTAACGGGCGGAAGCCGTGGATGTCGACGATATTGATGATACAGCCATGGCTGCTGCGCAAATGTGTTGCGGCGGCTTGCGCCATGAACAACGGGGCTTTGAGGTTAGTACCAATCAGGTCATCGAATTGCTGTTCGCTCAGGGTGTCCAGCGGGGTGGGATAGAAGGAGGAGGCATTATTAACCAATATATCCAGCCGCCCGGTTTGCGCCAGTGTTTGCTGGATGATGCCGGGAATGCTTGCCACATCCAGCAAGTCACCACGCACCAAAAAACAGGAATCTGCCCTGATGGTATTCAGTTCTGTCTGGAGCGCCTCTGCATCCTGTGAGGAATTGCGGTAGTGGATTACTACGGTTGCCCCGGCTGCGTGCAGGATGCGGGCAGTTTCTGCACCAATGCGTCGGGCAGCGCCTGTGAGCAGTGCTACCTTACCTTCCAATGTCGCCATTTCATACCTTCTGTTAAGCTTTGTGTTTTTGCCGATGATACCCCATGCGCTTTACTGACACATTACCCACACCGCCAGCCGAGGCATTGGCACATAGCGCACAACTCGCAGAGCGCATCCGCAACGCGATTGAACGCAATGGCGGCAACATCCCCTTTCGCGAATTCATGCAAATGGCACTGTACGAGCCGGGTTTGGGCTACTACGTGGCGGGGCTGCGCAAGATCGGCAAGGAAGGTGATTTCATCACTGCCCCGGAAATTTCCTCGCTGTTTTCGCAATGCCTTGCCAACCAGTGTGCGCAGGTGTTGACGGAATTGGGTGGTGGCGACATCCTCGAACTGGGCGCGGGCAGCGGTGTGATGGCAGCGGATATACTTGCGCGACTGGAAAGTCTCGCTTGCCTGCCGGAACATTACTACATCCTCGATCTCAGCCCGGAATTGCGGGATCGCCAGCGGCAAACCTTGCAGACAAACGTACCGCATTTACTGGAACGGGTGGTATGGCTGGATGCCTTGCCTGCCGAACCGATGCGCGGGGTGATAGTGGGGAATGAGGTACTGGATGCAATGCCGGTGGAATTGTTTACACTGGTGAATGGGGAACGGATTATCCGACAGGTGGAAATCCAGGGCGATGGGTTTGGATTGGTCGAGGTGGCAGGTGATTACACCTCTGAATTCAACCCCAATCTCCCCGGCTGGCTAGGCAGCATGGCAGATGTACTGAAAGCTGGAATCCTGCTGCTGATCGACTACGGTTACGAACAAGCTGATTACTACCACCCCGACCGCAGTCAAGGCACACTGATTTGCCATTACCAGCACCGTGTCCACAACAACCCGCTGTGGTATCCCGGCCTTCAGGACATTACTGCCAGTGTGGATTTCACTGCCGTTGCCGAGGCAGGCGCAGATAACGGTTTGGAACTGGCGGGATACACAACACAAGCCGCATTTCTCGCCAGCAGCGGGCTGGAGGAACTGTTCATGACCGCGTTGAACACCTACCCTGCCAATCAGTACAAACTGGCTCAACAGGTGCGCACTCTTAGCCTTCCGTCGGAAATGGGCGACCGTTTCAAGGTAATAGCCCTCAGCAAGGGATTTACGCCCGATCTCGTGGGCTTTAGACTTGCTGATCAGCGACATCGCCTATAATCCATCCACCAAAATACACATCAAAGGACTGCTATGGATTTTCTTTTGCTTCTCAAAGCCGCCGTCATGGGTCTCGTCGAGGGCGCAACCGAGTTTTTGCCTGTTTCCAGTACCGGACACCTGATTCTGGCTGGCGACCTGATGAATTTCATGGATCACGACAAACGTGGTGTATTTGAAGTTGCCATCCAGTTAGGTGCGATTCTTGCTGTGGTATGGGAATACCGTACCCGTTTCGTCAGCACCTTTACTGGCATCGGGCGTGACCCGATAGCCAACCGCCTGATCATCAATCTGGCGATTGCGTTCCTGCCGCTGGCGATTCTGGGGCTGATTTTCGGCGATGTGATCAAGGAATACCTATTCAAGCCTGTGCCGGTAGCGATTGCCTTTATCGTTGGTGGATTCATCATCCTGTGGGCAGAACGCCGCCAGCATACCGTGACCATCGCAACGGTGGACGACATCAAGCCGCTGGATGCGCTGAAACTGGGGCTGGCGCAAGCGGTAGCACTGATTCCGGGCACTTCGCGTTCCGGGGCAACCATTATCGGCGGGCTGTTCTTTGGCCTATCACGCAAGGCGGCGGCGGAATTTTCGTTTTTCCTTGCCGTACCGACGCTGGGGATTGCTTCCGTCTACTCGATGTACAAGGCGCGTGACCTGCTGAGCATGGACGATCTGGGAGCATGGATTGTCGGTTTCATCTTTTCCTTCATCAGCGCGATGGTGGCGGTACGAGCCTTGATCCGCTACGTGAGCAATCACGACTTCACCATTTTCGCCTGGTACCGGATTGCGTTTGGTGTCATTGTGCTGATTACGGCCTACACCGGGCTGGTCAACTGGACGGTGCATTGAGCGGCTGCGGGGGCTTGGAAGTCAGCCATTCCAGCCCCCGCCGCATTACCTTGCCCAGCGGAATTTCCAGATAACGGTAGGTAAAGTGCGAATACACCACCGTGACAGCTAGGGTCATGCCCAAAATGAGCGGCTTTTCCCAGTTCCAGTGGTAGGTCAGAGAAAAATGGCGCACCAGCATCAGTACCAGCAAATGATTCAGATAAACCGAGTAGGAAATTTCCCCCAGCCAGGACAATTTGCGCAGAGCGCGTGACAACCAACCTTGTTCAAACGCAAACAGTGCCACCATCAACAAGGCGAAATACGGCACGAACACATCCATGCCCATAGACGCACCCGTTCTACTCGACAGGATGCCTGCCAATACCAGTACACACAGCGTTTCCAGCCAACCGGCATAACGCTCCACCCGCCAGTCATCCCGGTAAAACAGGTATACCCGATAGGACAAAATTCCCAGCAGGAACGAAGCCATCCCGCGCAGCAACCCGGAATTGAGGAAACCGAAATAATTGTCCGCCTGGGTATTCAGATGCCCGTGCTGGATGAACAACACCAGTATGCCCAGCGTCCCCAGCAAAAACAGGATGCCGCTGCGGGTCTGGCGGGTAATCAGGAAAATGAAGGCGATATTGACCCAGAATTCCACCGATACCGACCAACTGGGGTAATTCCAGGTCAGCCCGTGCGGGTTAAGGCCGATATTGTGGGTCATCGTCAGGTTCTGGATGAAGGTAAACAGGGTTCCATCGGGAAAATCCGGCATTGTCCAGTACATCAGCCAATGTACCATCGTAAACATCAGCAAGGTGTACAAATGCAACGGATACAGCCGCGCAATACGGTGGTTGATGAATGCCAGCGGAGTAGAAGGTTTGTCGCTGTACAAATAGCGGTGCGAAAGGATGAAACCACTGAGGACGAGAAAAAAATCCACTGCCAGATAAGCCATGCCACCGTAAACATGGAAATACAACACCCATAACGCGGCCAAACCGCGCAAGGCATCCAGTGCCAGAAACCGCTGGCTGCCCGCTGAAACCTGTTCCAAACTCATCACCTGTTGAATAATGCTGTTGCCCTGGCAGTTAGCGCTTTGATCTGTACCACGGAACGGCTACCACTGGCGGTATCCTTGCGATGCCCGACCCGGGCGACTACAAAACCGGCACGTTCCCAGAAACGCACCAGTTCCGGGGTCATGGCATAACTGACACCCATGTAATCAGCCCCACCTTGGGTGGCAAATCCTAACAGATGTTTCAATAATTGCGCACCTAATCCGTGGTTTTGCCGGTCGGGATGCACGGCAATGCGCATCACCCTTTCGCACACCAGTTGTGCTGCCTGCGGAATTTTGGCATGGAACGTCAGTGTTTGCGGAATGGGATGTCCGTGGGGGCGGCGTGTTCCAGCATGGATGGCAGCGGTCAGGTCGGCATCAATGCCGCCTTCGCGGGACAGCAGGGCAACCGCCACGATGATGCCTTGCTGTTCGAGGATATGGATGGAAATGTTGGGGGCATCCAGCATCTGCCGCAAGTCAGATGGGCGGGTCTGGTAGTGGGCAGTGACGAGCAGGCCGAACAGTTGGCGCAGTAGGGGTTCGTTTTGGGCGAGGTTGTCACGGTTTAACTGGCGGTACTCCGCACGCTCCCCCCCATCCCCAGCCCTTCCCCCGCAAGGGGGGCAGGGGGCAAGATCGACATCCAGCAGCAGTGCTTGGTTGATGAAGTGTTCGAGAGGATCGTTTTCAGGCCAGCGGATGGGCTGGTGCAGGCGGATGGATTGCCAGCCGGGAGCCAGCGTGTCGAGTTGTTTCTGGAAGCGCAGGACGAAGCCGCGTCCGCTGCCTTCGTAGCCATGTAAAGTCGTGGAAAACACGCAGCGGGGATAGTGTTGCAGCATTTGCAGCAGCAAGGGAACCGGGATGGCAGCCGCCTCATCGACCATCAGCACGTCTGCTTTGGGCAAGGTTTGCAGTAAATCATCGGGGGCGAAAAATGCGGGTGGGTTTGCCGCGTGTTTGAACACGGACTCAACCGTGGCGCGAGAAGGTGCGGTCAGCATCACCCGTTTGCCTTGCCCAATCAACTGACTGGCAGCCATACCCAGCGCCGCCGATTTGCCACGTCCCCGGTCAGCCGTTAGCACAACCGGCACTTCGGATTGGATGATGGTAATAACGGCGTCTTGCTGGAGAAATCCCCCCCTTTGCAAAAGGGGGGCTAGGGGGGATTTCTCTTCCAGCATCCCCACCAACCTCTGCAAAAACAGCCCTTCCACATCTCCCGCCTGATACGGGTATGGCAAAAACCGTCGGTAATCCGGGTCTGGATACTGTGCCCATGCGTCCAGCGGTGGAGTCAGCAAATACAGCGTTCCACCACCCCGCAAGGTTCCGCTGACCGCCGCAAAGGCATTCACATCAAAGCCGCTGTGGGCATCAAACACCAGTGCGCCCGTTTCCTGCCCCAGTAGGGTATGGGCTTTGTTGGCAGGCAACGCCCCCGCGATACCGGGAGCCGTTGTGATCCAGACAGCCGGAACATCAGCAGGCAACAACGCGGCAGACCGTTGCAGGCATTCGCCTTGCGCCCCGCACACCAGTTCCAGCCTGCGTGGCAAGGGGTTCAAAACTTAAACGGCGTCGCGCCCGTTTTCGCCGGTACGGATACGGATAACCTGTTCAACCGGCAGCACGAAAATCTTACCATCACCGATCTTGCCCGTATGCGCGGCTTTCTGGATAACTTCGATGGCACGATCCAGGTCTTCTTCCTTGACCACGATTTCCAGTTTCACTTTGGGCAGGAAATCCACCACATATTCTGCACCACGGTACAGCTCGGTATGCCCTTTCTGCCGCCCGAAACCTTTGACTTCGGTAGCCGTCATGCCGGTAACACCAATTTCGGTCAATGCCTCACGCACGTCATCCAGTTTAAACGGTTTGATGATGGCCTGAATCAGTTTCATACTCGCTCCTTTAATGGGGTTTCAAGGGTAAATGTTTGCGCCAGGCAGAAGTAATCGGGTAACGCCAGTCCTTGCCAAAACCGCGCCCACTAATGCGTACACCGGGTGCTGCCTGCCGCCGTTTGTATTCGCTCAATAATACCAGATTCACCACGCGGCGAACCGTAGCTTCCTCAAATCCGGCTGCCACAATGTCTTCCAGCGCCGAATCTTCTTCAATGAAACGGTGCAAAATCGCATCCAGCACCGGGTAAGGCGGCAAGGAATCCTGATCCACCTGCCCCGGCGCAAGCTCTGCCGAGGGCGGACGTTCAATGACCCGTTGTGGAATTGCCTGCCCCAAGGTATTGCGGTATTCCGCCAAGGCATACACCCGCATCTTGTACACATCTTTCAGCGGGGAAAATGCGCCCGCCATATCGCCATACAAGGTCGCATACCCAACCGCACTTTCGCTCTTGTTGCTGGTGGACAGCAGCAAACTGCCCAACTTGTTGGAAAGCGACATCAGCAACACACCACGAATCCGCGCCTGCAAGTTCTGCTCGGTCACATCTACCGGCTTGCCTGCAAATTCTGGCGTCAACAGGTGCATAAAATTGTCATAAATATCGACTATCGGCAACTGCCGATAACGCACACCCAGCCATTCCGCCTGCTGTTTGGCATCTTCCACACTCATGCCGGAGGTGTAATGGAATGGCATCATCACTGCTTCCACATTTTCCGCCCCCAGCGCATCCACCGCCAATGCCAACACCAGCGCGGAGTCTATACCACCGGAAAGCCCCAACAGCACGCGCGAAAAGCCGTTTTTACGCACATAGTCACGGATGCCAGTGGTCAGGGCACGGTAGATGAGGGGAGAATCCCTCACCCCCAGCCCCTCTCCCTCAAGGGGAGAGGGGAGCGAAGAGAGTGATGTGTCTTGTTCCCCCTCGCCCCTTGAGGGACGACCCTGCAAGGGGCTGGGTGCGGGGGTTAGGGGGTGAGGGGTAATTTCCCAATCCCTTACAAACACCCCTTCCGCAAATGCTTCCGCCCGAAACACGATATGCCCTGCTGCGTCCACCAGCATGGAATCACCGTCGAACACCAGTTCATCCTGCCCACCGACCAGATTGATGTAGGCCAGCGGTACAGCATTACTGGCAGCCTGGCGTTGCAACAATTGTGTGCGTTGCGCCTGTTTTTCGGTACTGAACGGGGAGGCATTCAACACACACAAGACTTCTGCGCCCGCACTTACTGCTGCCCGTGCCGGGGCGTCTTCCCAGATGTCTTCACAAATCAGGATGCCGAGTTTGACACCCGCCACCTCAACCACTAGCGACTGATTTCCTTGTGTGAAATAGCGCTTTTCGTCGAAAACCCGATAATTGGGCAGGCATTGCTTGGCGTATTCCGCCACCACCTGCCCGTCACGCAGCACACAGGCCATATTACGCAATACCCCGTCGCGCCGCAGCGGTGCTCCGAGGATAGCGGTAATACCGTGGGTAACAGTGGCGGCTTCTGCCACATCTGCCTGCATCTGGGCGAGAAAATCGGGGCGGAACAGCAAGTCTTCCGGCGGGTAGCCTGCCAGCACCAGTTCGGGAAACACGATTAGGTCAGCCTGTTGCTCCTGGGCTTGCCGGATGGCGGCCTTGACCTGGCTCAGGTTGTTGCCCACATCCCCAACGCACACATTCAATTGAGCCAATGCAATGCGTAATGTCTGATTTTTCTTTTGCACGGTGTCATAAAACTGTATTGTTACCAGTCAAAGACTATACCTGAAAAGGGTGGCGTGCATCATGTCCCGTATTCTTTTTATCTTCGTTTTGCTGGTAGTCGGGTTTCTACTGTTAAAATCTTGGCAACGCAGGCAAAATCTGTCAAAACAACATAAACAATCGTCCGGGCAAATCGAAAAAAATACCCGCATGGTTCGCTGCCTGTACTGCGACCTGCATGTCCCGGAAGTTGAAGCCGTTTCTCAGGGGGGGAAACACTTTTGCAGTCTGGAGCACGCGAAACTTCATTTGACGAAAAATTAGTCCCAGTCTTCCTGCACGAAGACCCGTGGAACCTACTGCGCCTGTACCACGTGTACCGCCTGACATTGGCAGGAGCACTGTTGGTGGCATTAGTACTGGAATATGGCAATGTCCGGCTTGGGCAATACGATCATGCCCTGTTTACCTGGTTGACCGGCACTTACCTGATCATGGCAGTCCTCAGCAATCTGGCATCCTACTTTCAGTGGCCGGATTTGCCGGTACAAACCCTATTCTTCGTCTTGCTAGACATCGCCCTGCTACTGGGGCTGATCTATGCCAGCGGCGGTATTGAGGCCGGGTTCGGCGTGTTGTTGCTGATTCCGGTGCTGATTCCCCATCTAGGGCATCCGGGGCATGTGTCGTTAATGCTGGCTGCCATGACCGGGCTTGCCACCATCGCCATGCAGGTATGGCTGCAATCCAAAGGCATCTCCGGGCAAAGCGGCGTCATGCACAGTGGCCTGATAGCCCTGTTCATCATGTTGATCGGTTGGGCCAGCAACCGCTGGATACGCAAAGCCAGCGCGATGGCTTCTCTGGCCAAACGCCGGGGGGTAGACCTTGCCAACCTATCACAGCTTAACCAGTCGATTCTCGATAAACTGGAAGCAGGCATTCTGGTGGTGGAAGGTTCCGGCTCCATCCGCCACATGAACCAGACCGCATGGGACATGCTGGGGCAACCAGGCAACTGGCGCAGCAAACCACTGGAACAGTTCGCCCCAGAACTCGACCATCACCTGCAACACTGGCTGCATAAACTCAGCCCGCGCATTGGCAGTTTCGACATCCGCCACCAGAACACCACCGAATTGCGGGCACGGTTCTCGCAACTGGGAACCCAGTCGCGCCGTGCCACCATGATCAATCTGGAAGATACTTCGGAACAGCGCACCAAGTTGCAAAGCGCCAAACTGGCTTCCCTCGGGCAACTGACTGCCAGCATTGCCCATGAAATCCGTAACCCGCTGGGGGCAATCAGTCATGCTGCGCAATTGCTAGGTGAATCCCCCAATCTGGACAAAGCCGATTTGCGCCTGCTCCAGATCATCCAATCCAATGCGCGGCGCATGAACCTGACTATTGAAAGCGTCCTCAATCTGTCGCGCAAGAAAAACCCCAACCGTGAACGGCTGGCACTGAAACTGTGGCTGCATGAATTCCGCAAGGATTTCCTCCTGCAAAACAAGTTACGCGAAGATCAGGTATCACTGTTCATCGAACCGGCGGATACCGTGATCGAATTCGACCCAGCGCATTTGCATCAGGTCATCTGGAACCTGTGCCGCAATGCCCTCAAATACGCCCACGAAGACCCTACCAGATTGCAACTGGATATTCAGGGCGGCAACCCGACCCATACCCGCGACATCATGCTCAACATTATTGATAACGGGCGAGGCATGAGCGAAGAACAGCGCCAGCGCCTGTTTGAACCATTTTTCACTACCAGCACCCAAGGAACCGGGCTGGGTCTGTTCATGTCGCGTGAACTCTGCCTAACCAACGGAGCCAGTCTGGAATATCTGGCATTACCGACTGGCGGTAGCTGCTTTCGTATCGTGTTTGCCCATCATCAATAAAGAACAAGAACAACCAATATCATGACCGAACAAACTGTACTCATCATCGACGACGAACCTGACATCCGCGAATTACTGGAAATCACCCTGTTGCGCATGGGGCTGGATACCGTCACGGCAGGTGATGTGCAAGGCGCTCTGGAAAAAATCGAAAAATACCAGCCCAACCTGTGCCTGACCGACATGAAACTGCCGGATGGCAATGGCATTGACATTGTGCGTTACCTGCAAAAGAACTACCCGCACATTCCAGTTGCCGTCATCACTGCGTTTGGCAGCATGGATACCGCTGTGGCAGCCCTCAAGGCGGGAGCTTACGATTTCGTCTCCAAACCTGTCGACCTGCCCAAACTGCGTGAACTGATCCAGACTGCGCTGAAACTGTCAGCAGGCAAAGGCCGCCAAACCAATGACCACGCGGATGAGGCTGAACCTGATCACAGTAGCGGCATTCTTGGTCATTCCCCAGCCATGCAGCAGCTCAAGTCTACCATTAACAAACTCGCCCGCAGCCAGGCTCCTGTGTATATCCACGGAGAATCCGGCAGCGGCAAGGAATTGGTCGCCCACCAGATCCATCTGCAAGGCTCCCGCCTCAAAGCGCCATTCGTGCCAGTCAACTGTGGCGCCATTCCTGAAAACCTGATGGAAAGCGAATTTTTTGGGCACAAGAAAGGCAGCTTTACCGGTGCTGTCGCTGACAAGCAGGGCTTGTTTCAGGCAGCTCACCGGGGAACCCTGTTTCTGGACGAAGTGGCTGACCTGCCACTGACCATGCAAGTCAAACTACTGCGAGCCATTCAGGAAGGTGCAATCAAACCCGTGGGTGGGCTGGAAGAAATTCCGGTGGATGTGCGTATCCTCAGCGCCACCCACAAAAGCCTGGAGCACGAGGTAGCGGCTGGGCGCTTCCGCCAGGATTTGTATTACCGCCTGAATGTGATCAAGCTGAAAGTGCCGCCGTTGCGTGAACGGCAAGACGACATCCTGTTGCTGGCTGATTTCTTTCTGCACAAGATTGCTGAACGCTGGCAAATGCCCCCCATCCGCCTTTCTCCGGTAGCACGGGCAGAACTGGCAGCTTACGCTTTTCCTGGCAATGTGCGTGAACTGGAAAATATCCTGGAACGCGCCAGCACCCTGTGCGATAACAACACCATCCAGCCGGATGACTTGCAGTTGCCGGGCATGAGCGGCGAATCAGCTCCTGAATTGTTGGTGAAACCTGCGCCTGTCATTCAGGCCGTAACTTCACCTGTCGCCCACGTACCTGAGCCGGAAAAACTACCTGCATGGAACCCGGTGGATGAAGACGCCGAACGCGACCTGATCCTGCGTGCGCTTGACCAGACCCGTTGGAACCGCACCAAAGCGGCAGAAGTGCTGGGCATGACCTTCCGCCAATTGCGTTACCGGATTCAGAAATATGGGCTGGATGAAGGCTAGGTATCTGGATTATGGCTGAATATAAACCAACGTATCCACCGACACCCGCCCAAACAGATCCATGATTTCGTCATTCGCCATCCGAATACAGCCGTGTGACGCCCGCTTGCCCAGATTGCCTTCCTTGTTAGTTCCGTGGAAGTAAATCATGCGGTTGAAGGTATCCACATTGCCGCCTTTGTTTTTGCCCGGTTCCAGCCCATCTAGCCGCAAGATGCGTGACAATACCAGTGCCTTGACGCTGTATTCCGGTCGGGTGTAAATCTTTGCCACCCGCCCGGTATCAGTCAATTTCTCGAAAATCGCACCGCGTTTGGCATTCTTGCCAATTTTGGTACTGATACGATGCGCCCCCGGCGGGGTTTTTTCGCTTTCGGCCTGCGCCCCCAGCCCTTTGGCAGCGGTAGAAATGACATAGCTGCGCACCAGTTCCCCGCTGTCGTACCAGTACATGCGCTGCTCGCTGTCGTCCACCAGAAAAACGCCGTTGGCATAATACGCAGGGTATTTGACCTGCAAATTTGTCAGTACTGCTGTATGGTCAGGCAAATGACTAGCTGAACCCGCTGAGGATTTAAGGAAGCCACCGAATACATAACCCCGCCCCCCTGCATAACTGATTTCTGCCCACTGCCCACTACGCCCACCAATGGTTTGCACTGCACCGACGAATCGGGCTACCTGCACTTCTGCATTGCGCCCCAAGCTACCCAGCGAAGCGCCATTAGCGGCTGGCGCACTGCGTACCGTCAGGCTGGTCTCAACATCCACCCAGTAAGTTCCTGGCGTGCTCGCCCAAACGACCGCTGTGGACAGGCAGAACCAGCAGATAATCATTAACAGTTTTTTCATGGCAATTTTCCCGTTTATTATGGTTCACTAACCTTTAGTGCAAAAAAGCCTTTCATGCTGAAAAATTCATGTTTTCGTCCAGCAGGCTTTTTGTCTATAGTCATGGAACAACAAAACACCAAAGAGGTTGGAGTGAACAGATCGGGTCAAGCTGCAACATCATCCTTGCGTCGGCAACGTGGTTTCGTGTTCAAACTTATCCATTCCCTGCTGATTGTAGCAGGCGTGGTGATGCTGGTCGTACTGTACAAGACCGGCAAGCTGTCTGAATTTGTTCAAAAAGCGCGAACAGTGATCAGCAATGGTGTGCAGCCATCCGCAGGCAAAGGGGGCAATTACACACAGGTCAGCCGTCAGGAAGAATACGCGCCAGTCACACGCCCTAATGAGGACAACCAGTACACCGAAAGCGGGCGTTATGCCGTGCAGGTTGCCGCCGGGTATGACTCCCGCCAGTTGTACATGTGGCGGGATGATTTGGCACGCGCCGGATATGATGCCTACCTGATCAGTCTCAACACCTCACGTGGGATGATGTTCAAGCTGCGGGTGGGGGCATACACTGACAGGATGGATGCTGAAGCCATGCGCGACCGCCTCAGCAGGCGCTTTCCCACCAATTTCGGCGACAGTTTCGTTGTGCATGGCGACTGACATCAGCGCTTGTCGAACAGGCCATACTGAAAATTCTGCAAACCCTGATCAGCACAATACACGCTACCCTGCATGATATAAGTAGAAAGCCTGACAGCGCTGCCTTCCACAATCAGCCCCTGCACTTCCTGACCACAACGCGGCTTGCTGGTGGGCGTGCCAACTACCGCCACAATCCGCGATGCCTTGCTTTGCTGAAACACCTGCACATCCTGCCGACCCGGTGCTTTGACGAAATGGCAAGGTGCTGTTGGTTTGAGCCATGCTTCCGGTGCAGCCTTGCCAACCTGAAGCCTGCACCCGCCTTGTTCATCCCACAACACCAGCGAAATTCCGGCAACGCTTGCCTGATCGGTAATGTACTTTGACGCAACCGGGCGTTCCGGCAATGGCAAAGACTGCTGCTCCGGCGTTTTCTCACCACAAGCCGACAGTGACAACACCAACACCAGCCAGACCTGTGGCATTTTTTTCAATGAACCGGCCAAAACCAGACCTCCTCGGCACGCTCAAAATAATCCAGTGAGCCATCAGCCAAACCCGGCCCTTCCAGCAGGGGGTCAAGTTCGCGGCGAATGATGCCGGTTCCGTCCCACAAATCTATGTGATCGCCCTGATTGCCTGCTCCCCAGAAATTGTGGAAACAGACGAAACCGGTACGCCCCTTGAATGCCCCCCAACTGACATTGCTGCGGATTTCCACCCGACCGAAACGTTCTGGATGGCTACGCATCCACTCTGACAACTCCCTCGCCCGCAAGGTATGCCCCTTGTGCCCCCGATACCAGCAGGTTGCCCGGTCATAACCGTGCAGCAAATCACTGCGCAGCAAACAGGTCCCCATCAGAATCGCGCACTGGTTCTCGAAATGCGGAAGACCATCGTGACTGCGGCAGGGAAACGTTTCCCCCTCACTAGCGGTAGGATGATTCTGCCACAAGCGGCGAAAACCCAGAGTAGGGCCTTCCATAGGCAATGCTCCGCCTTGTGGTGGCATACTGGGGGATGGCACTGATCCGGCAACAGGTGGAGGAACAGGTATAACAGGTGGCAATTCCGTTGGCGGAACGGGTGTTACCGGGGGTAGCGGGGCTGGTGGTGATGCTGGTCTTCTGAACCTCGACCAGAACCGGCTCCAGAATGAATTTGAGGCAGGCATGTCATTCTCCTTGCTGAAGTTGCCTAGGACTATAGGCAAAAACACCCAGACTGGCCTGAAAAAAGCACCTTACGAGCAACGATCACGCAATTTGCTGGTGCGTGGAAAATGCGCACTGAGGAATTCCATCTGATCAGCCAGAATATTGCGTCCTTGCAGGAAAATGTATTCCGCATACGTGGGCTGGAACGGCACTGCCAACAAAGGCATGTGCGCCTGCTCCGGGGTACGCCCACCCTTGCGGCTGTTGCAATGTTTACAGGCAGTCACCACGTTCGTCCACACATCGCGCCCGCCCTGTACCAGCGGGTGTACGTGGTCACGGGACAAATTCCGTTCCATAAAATGCTCACCGCAATACAGACAGATATGGTTATCCCGCCGGAACAGCAGGGAATTGTTCAAGGGCGGTACATAAGCTGCGTGCAACTGCTGCTTGCTGCCATAGGTGGCAATAATGGAATTGAGGAGAATGGCGCTGCGTGCGCCCGTTTTGGCATTGAATCCGCCATGAATGGCGAGAATGGGAGTCCCGCAAGTGTAAGCCACCTGTTCCGAATAGTAAAGTTTGACTGCCGTCTGGAAATGAATCCATTCCAACGGCATCCCGCTTACATCAGTACGCAGGATCAGTTGGTTCAAGCTGATCATACAGTCATGATTGCAGATTCCTGACATAAATCAAGTATTCAGGAAATCTTTCACCAGACTGTCATGAATCACTACAAATTATTGAGCCAGATCAAGTTTCTTTAGCAGGAGTTCGGGCAAACTGCGTCTACTGATTATCAAGAACTGAATGAGGAATAGGATATGTTGAGCTTTGATTACGGTTTGCCTTTTGCAATTATCATTGCCATGATCGTGTTTGCTTGGTTCAGTTTCTTCTCTGTTGTTTTCTCCGGCTAAGCGGTCAGACTCTCCTCCTCTGCTCCTAACCGCTGGCGATGCAAGGCCACCCCTACCAGATACTGGCGGGGTGGTTTTGTCTCTAACGTTCATTAGCACTGCCTGATCTTGTCAGGGAGGGTATATTCTTTTATGCTCTCGCCATATTCACAAGATCAAGAGGTATATAGCGTATGTTGAGCTGGGATTTTGGCATTCCGATGCTGTTGGTAATTGGCATGATTGTTTTTGCTTGGTTTAGCTTTCTGTCAGTCGCATTTTTCGGCTAAACAGCAGCAAGTCTCACTAAAAAGGCCGCATTAGCGGCCTTTTTTATAGGGATATTTACTATCTCGTCAGCCTCAGGCCGGATCAAGCACTGCCAGACGCAGCTTGTTGACAGCGGCATTTTCCAGTTGGCGGATACGCTCAGCAGATACACTGTATTTTTCTGCCAGTTCATGCAGCGTTGCCTTCTCTTCCACCAACCAGCGGCTGGCGAGAATATCACGGCTGCGGCTATCCAGACTTGCCAGCGCAGCGTGGAAACGTTTGCGGGTAAAGGTATCCCACTCTTCCATTTCCAGCGTTTCTGCCGGGTCAGCCGCTTCTGCCATCAGGTACTGGCTAGGCGCAAAACTACTGGAGTCCTCATCATCCTGCTCAGAATCCAGATCGAAAGCCACATCATGTGCGCTCATGCGCTTTTCCATTTCCAGCACTTCGGCGGTACTAACACCCAGATCGTCCGCCATGGCCTGCGCCTCTTCCTGATTCAGCCAACCGTGGCGTTGCTTGTTGCTACGCAGGTTGAAAAACAGTTTGCGCTGCGCTTTGGTCGTTGCCACCTTGACGATTTTCCAGTTACGCAGGATGAATTCGTGGATTTCAGCCTTAATCCAGTGCACAGCAAAAGAAATCAGACGTACATTCATGTCCGGCTCAAAACGCTTGACGGCTTTCATCAGCCCAACATTACCTTCCTGCACTAAATCACCCAGCGGCAAACCATAACCACTGTAACCCCGTGCGACTTTCACCACAAAGCGCAGGTTATGCAGAATCAGGCGGCGGGCAGCTTCCAAGTCGCCTTCATATTTCAAACGCTCAGCCAGTTCACGCTCTTCCTCGGCTTCCAGTACGGGAATGGCATGAATCGCATGGATGTAACTCTCCAGATTGCCGACCGGAACTGGCAGCGTCTGTCCTCTGAGCATCAATGCGTTGGTCATGGGTAGTCTCCTCGATTCGCTATGGTGTTATGTTAGCACTCATTACTTTAGAGTGCTAATAACCTGTTTGGTTTCAGTTATTCTGTCGGTTCACGCTAGGTTATTTTTAGCATATTATATTGGCGAGTAGCGTGTAACCCGATAAACAGATAATAATAATGAATCGCGAAGAACAGACTCTCGTCGAAAAGATAGAAGGCAACCGCTTCCTGACTGCCGCAGACCGGCAACTGTTGATTGATCGCTGGAAAGACGCTCATGAGCGCCAGCAAACAGCAGAAACAGCCTTGCGCGAACTCAACCAGAGCATCCTGACCAAGGAACAATTGGTTCAAACCCTAGAAAAATCCCTGCTCGACCGTGACCAGCATCTGGAACGGAAAGAACGCCTGCTGCACGAAAAAGAACAAATGCTGCAAAACAGCCAGCAGAACACCCTGTCCCGTGACCAGCACATCCAGCTACTGGAACAAGCACTTCAGGAAAAGGAAACCTCCCTGCGTGAACGCGACCAGCTTATTCGCGAGCTGGAAAAACGTTCACGCGAAATCGAAAACTTCATCCACCAGAAAGAAAAATTCATTCTGGAGCGTGAAGACCAGATCAACATGCGCAACCGCCGTCTGGAAGAAAAAGACAACCACATCGGCAAACGTGACCGCGAAATCGATAACCGCGACAAACAAATCAGCAAGCGTGATACCAGTATCCAGGAACTCAGCCAACAACTGGACGAACTCAACCGCTGGATTCGAGAACAACAACAACGCATTCACACACAAGAACAGTCGTTGGCAGAACGTAACCGCCAACTGACAGAACGTGACCGCCAGATCAAGGAACGCGACCAGCAAATCCACCACCGCGACCAGCGCTTGCGTGATATTGACAAAATGCTGCAACGCCGCGATGAAGCCATTCTGGAAAAAGACCAGCAACTACGCCTGCGTGACTCACTGGTACGTCGTAAAATCGACCAGATCAGCCTGCGCAACGAACAGCTTGCTGAACAAACCCGCTTGTTACACGAAAAGGAACACATTGCCCAAGAACGTGAACAAGCACTGCTGGAACAAACCCGCCAGTTGGCAAGCAAAGATCAACAGCTCAGCTTGCGTGACCAGAGCCTTGCCGAACGTGAACACCATCTGCAACGCCGTGATGACCAGATTGCTGCCCAGTTCCTGCAACTTCAGGAACGCGACCAGGAAATCCAGAGCCGCGACCAGCTCATCACCACCTTGCAGGAACATATCCTCAAGCAGGATGCCTCCCTGCAAACCCAGCAACAACAGATTGCAACCCACCACCAGCAGGTTGCCGATCTCGAAACCCTGCTACAAGCCAAGGAACAACACCTTGCCGGGCAACTACGCCTGTTGGCTGACAAAGACACGCTCTTGCTGGAAAAAGACCAACTGATCCAGCAACAGGCACAAAACCTGCAAGATTCCACCCAGCAACTGCTGGAACGTGACAGCCTGCTGCAAAACCGTGACCAGCAATTGCAGGAACAGGACAAACTGCTGGCAGAACGCGAACAGCGCCTGCTGGAGCGTGAAGACGAAATCCAGATACGTGAAGCCCAACTGGCAGAACGCGAACGCCAGCATCAGAACCGTGATAACCTGCTGTTGCAGCACATCGAATCATTAACCAGCTTTACCCAGACCCAGCAGGCGCAGGAAGCGGAACGCAACGCTCTCAACCAAACCCTCAACCAGCGTGAACAGGGCATCCAGCAGCGCGAAACCCATCTGGCAACACGCGAACGCCAACACGTTGAGCAGGAACAACGCCTGCAAACCTATATCGAAACCCTGACCCGGTTAGCCAATGAATATCAGGCTCAGGAAAGCAACCGCAAAGCCTTTGAAACGGCCTTGGCAGAACGCGAAACACGTCTGACAGAACGGGAATCCACCCTCGCTGCCCGTGAACGCGATTACACCAGCAAAGAAACCCACCTCCAGCAGCACCTGGAAAAACTGACCAAATTGACTAGCACACAGCAGCACCAGGACAATGAACGAGAAAGTATCGAGCAAAAACTGCAACAGCGCGACAAGGTGATCGGTCTGAAAGACACCATCATTGCCCAGCTCAACCAGCAATTGCTGCACAAGGAAAAAGCCCTGCAAACCCGTGATGCCATGCTACAAAAACTGGGGCAACAATTACGGGTTTACAGTGCCACTGGCTAGGCGACCACCACAGGAATATTAGAGAAAACCAATATACCATTGATAAACGTCAATTACCTTGCAATTACTGACGGTTGATAATGACGGATTCCCTCAACAAGCCGCAAGGCAGGTAAATATGACTGAAAAAACTGTCACGCGCTTCATGTACGCACTCATTATCGTCGGCTTGAGCATCAGCGCATTTGGTGTCGGTCTGGTGATTTTCACGGATATTGTGACCGGACAAGGTGTCAACGGCATTGCCACTGTCGCAGGGCTGATTGCTGGAGGGCTGTTTCTGTCCATTCCCGCCAAAATCTACCTGACCTTGCAACTGATGAAACGCAACGATGAAAAAGTCAGAGAACGACGCGAACGTGGTGAAATTCGCTAAACAAAAAAGGCTGCCAAGGCAGCCTTTTTACTGATGGATTAGCAGCCTGACTGCTTATTTGATGCCAGGTTCATCGGTTGCATCAATCTCGAAAGGATCCTGTTTGACTGCTGCCTTGTTGTCGATACGTTGCATGAAACTGCGGTAGATATACCAGTCCAGACTGAACCAGCGACCCGCTCCCATGAAAAACAACGCCAGCAGCATGATGAAGTAAACCAGATACACTTCGGTCAGGTTGTTGGTCATGTTGGTATAACCATGGCTCATCACCAGTTGCTGCATGGTATTGAGGAAACCGGCCTCGCCCATCGACAACAGCCCCAGTACCACCACTACAAACATCAGCGCCAGAACCACCCAGCGTACTGCGAAACCCAGCACCAGCAGAATGGCAGCAGCAATCTCGATGGAACCTAGCAGGATTACCAAGGTTTCAGCTCCCATCCCGGAAAACAGAGTATTGCTCATGGAAGCAACGCTTTGCTGGAAGGCTTCCGTATTGACCCAGGTCAACGGGTTATAAATGACGAAATCGGAGCTGGAAAACAAACCCAGACGTTTCACTCCCGAAATCCAGAACATTGGAGCCAGAAACAGGCGGATAGCCAATGGTGCCAGAAAATCGAAAATACGCATCCATTCAAGGCTGAAAAAGCCGACCAGAAACTTCATGGAAAAACTCCTTGGAATTTAAAATACTACTGGAACCGCGCAAGTATAGCCGATCCCTGCAACATTGCCGTGTTTGGGCGTATTGTGGCACAGGATACGGGGTTAAATCCATCATCCCACCCTGACAGATGACAACGCTGGTACGGCATACATCTGGGTTTTGGCTACATTGCTTGCCCGGACACGCCGGACAATACCGGCAGCATCCAGTCCACAGGCGGCGAGCTGCTCTTCGCGCTGGGCATGGTCAATATAACGGTCGGGCAACCCCAGATTCAACACCGCCACATCCAGCCCTGTTTCATTAAGGTATTCACTGACCGCACTACCAGCCCCGCCCATCACTGCATTGTCTTCCAGTGTCACCAGCAAATCATGGGTTTGCACCAGCTCCCGAATCATGGCCTGATCCAGCGGCTTGACGAAACGCATGTTGACCAAGGTTGCATCCAGCTCTTCTGCCGCAGCCTGCGCTTCCAGCAACAGGGAGCCAAACAGCAGAATGGCAACGGAATGCCCAGTGCGCAGTTTCACCGCCTTGCCCAGCGGAATTTCCTGCATGACGGCTTGTGGCTCTATCCCGATGCCCTTGCCACGCGGATAACGGACTGCCGTTGGGCAATCCAGCCGGAATGCGGTATACAACATCTGGCGGCATTCATCCTCATCAGCCGGTGCCATGATCACCATGTTGGGCACACAGCGCAGATAAGACAAATCGTAATTGCCGGAATGGGTCGGCCCATCCGCCCCCACCAGCCCGGCACGGTCAATGGCAAACACCACCGGCAGGTTCTGGATGGCAACATCGTGTAGCAACTGGTCATAAGCCCGTTGCAGGAAAGTAGAATAAATCGCCACTACCGGCTTCAGACCCTCACAAGCCAGCCCTGCGGCCAGCGTTACGGCGTGCTGCTCGGCAATACCCACATCAAAATAGCGTTGCGGGAAACGCTCGGAAAATTCCACCAGACCGGAACCTTCACGCATGGCAGGCGTAATACCCACCAAACGTTCATCTTGCGCAGCCATGTCACACAACCATTGCCCAAATACCTGGGTATAGCTGGGGGTGGATTTCTTGCCGCTGGCAACCAGCCCGGTTTGCAGGTTAAAAGGTGTTACCCCATGATAGGTACAGGGATCTTCCTCGGCTGGCTCATAACCTTTGCCTTTTTGCGTCAGCACGTGCAGCAAACGCGGCCCTTTGATCTGTTTGAGGTTGTGCAATACATGCACCAACTCCTCCACATCATGCCCATCAATTGGCCCGTAATACTTGAAGCCCATTTCCTCGAACAGCGTACCGGGCAACACCATGCCTTTCATGTGTTCTTCGGTCAGTTTCACCAGTTTGGACAGCGATTTGCTGTGTGACAGGGCTTTCTTGCCGCTTTCGCGCATGGTTGAATACATACGCCCGGACAGCAAGCGGGTCAGGTATTTGCGCAAGGCTCCCACATTGGGTGAAATCGACATTTCATTATCGTTCAACACCACAATCAGGTTGGCATCCAGATCACCTGCGTGATTGAGGGCTTCATAAGCCATCCCGGCGGTCATCGCACCATCACCAATAATGGCGATGGAATGGAAATCCTCACCCTTTTGCTGGGCAGCCAAAGCCATGCCCAATGCAGCACTGATAGAGGTACTGGAATGCCCCACCCCGAAGGTGTCATATTCACTTTCACAACGCTTGGGGAAGCCCGACAGCCCCGCTTTCTGGCGAATGCCACTCATCTGCCCACGCCGTCCGGTCAGAACCTTGTGAGGGTATGCCTGATGCCCAACATCCCACACCAACTTGTCTCGTGGAGTGTCGAAAGCGTAATGCAACGCCACCGTCAGCTCGACTGTCCCCAGATTGGACGAGAAATGGCCTCCGCCAGTGGAAACGGAATTCAGCAAAAATTCGCGCAGTTCAGCGCACAGCGCCGGTAGCGCTTCAAGTTCCAGCCGACGCAAATCGGCGGGGGAATGGATTGTATCAAGCACGTTGGCTAACCCCTAATCATCAAACCGTCAATATGGGTACTGTGGCTGGGTGTCTGTTTTTTATTTATCGTATGCGTTTAACCGTGAATTCAGCAATTTCGCGTAGCAATTTCGCGGAATCCCCCAAGGATGCCAAAGCATTCAGGGCTTCGTCATACAAATCCTGCAATTTGGCTTTGGATGCAGCCATGCCGATGATGGAAGGATAAGTCGGCTTGCCTGCCGCCTCATCTGCCCCACGGGTTTTGCCCAGCGTTTGGGTATCGCTTTCCACATCCAGAATGTCGTCCTGCACCTGGAAGGCCAAGCCAATGCATTTGGCAAAGTGATCCAGTTGCTGCAAGCGCAGGGCATCCATCGCCTCCACGCTGTAAGCTGCCAACATGACACTAGCGCGGATCAAGGCACCCGTCTTGTGGATATGCATGTTTTCCAGCTCCAGTTCGCTCAGTGGCTTGCCGACAGCAGCAAGGTCGATGGCCTGACCACCCACCATCCCGCGTGAACCGGCAGCCTGCCCTAGGTGCTCAATCATTCGCAACCGTTGAGCAGGAGAAGCTTTCAGGCGCGGATGCAGCGCTAGAATCTGGAAAGCCAGCGCTTGCAAGCCATCCCCGACCAGAATGGCGGTCGCTTCGTCAAACGCCTTGTGACAAGTGGGTTTACCACGCCGCAGGTCATCATCGTCCATGGCTGGCAAATCATCATGTACCAGTGAGTACACGTGAATCAGCTCAATGGCGGCGGCGGGAATATCCAGATGCTCCAACGGAATTCCCAACGCATCCCCGGTAGCATAGACCAGCAAGGGACGCATCCGTTTGCCACCATTCAGTACCGAATAGCGCATAGCCTCATGCAAACGCACAGGATGGGTACTTGCCGGAGGTAATACATCATCCAGTACCGCTTCAATCCGGTCTTGCCAGGCTTGCAGGCGGGTATGTACATTTAGCATCAGGCTTCCCTCTGTGGCGGGAAATCACGCTCCTGACCATCAGTACTCAACAGTTTCACACGTTGCTCTGCAACCTTGAGTACATCCTGACAGATACGGGTCAATTGCACGCCGCGCTCGAATTCACGCAAGGAATCCTCCAGCGACAAATCACCGCTTTCCATGCGTTGTACCAGAGCTTCCAGCTCAGCCATCGCTGTCTCGAAATCCGGCAGTGGCGCTACCGCATCACCTGATTGTTTTCTAGGCATTATTAAACCTGTCTTGCTACACGGCAAAAGAGTTAGTAAAGCGTAACTTGACCTCAGGGGCAAGCATTGCGGGCAATCTTCAGGGAACCTGAAGGAAATAAACCTGCCTAATGGCTTTGGATTACACTAATAGCCAACAATCTGATTATGAAGGGAGACTTGAATACATGCCAAACATCCAGATGAGCATCAGCGCCGGTTTGCTGCTGACCGTGCTAACAACAACCCTCCACGCCGAAACTTTTGAACACGGCTCCATCATCACCCCTCCTCCGGCGAGTACCAACCCGGCTCCGACCACGCCTGCCCCGGTAACACCAACGCCAGGTATTCTCAGTCAGCCAGCCGTCACCCGTTCTGCATTCACCAGCGCCATTAGCGGGCGTGAGCCGGTTGACCAACTCAGCCGCATCAGTGCGGGGCAGCAGATGTACTATTTTACCGAGCTGACCGGCTTGCAGGGGCACGTCATTACCCACAAATGGGAACGCAATGGCGCATTCCAGCTTGGTCTGCAATTCCCGGTGGAAGGTAGCCCTTGGCGGGTACATTCCAGCAAAAGCATTGCTCCCAACCTGCCAGGAACATGGACAGTGACCGTACAAAATGATGACGGCAGCATTCTTAAGCAGGAATCCTTGCAGGTTGAGCCAGTCATGCCTAGCGCCGAACCACCAACCATTCCTGCGCCTGCACAACCGTTGACACCGATTCCGCCAGCATTGCAGAAACCGCCTGTCAACCCGGCGCCCGCACCAGAAACACCCAATCCAGACACAAAGCCGCCCGTAACAGGTACACCCTCGTGGGAATCACCTGCCAAAACCGATAAACCGATTTGGGAAACATTACGCTAAGGGTGAAACCCCTTCCGTCTGCGGGCAGAAGGGGTTTACGTCAGAAACTGCACAAAGCCAAGGTGAAAGGAATATCCTTGCTGATCTGCTTGCCACGATCCGCCAGCATGTCGGCATTGACGAAACGCAGGGTAAAGCGCTGTTTGCCTGCACTGATTTCAGGGTAATAATCCACCGTGTCAGGCAATTCTACCCGCATCATTTGATAAGGTTTGCGTCCTTCCAAGGTTGACTGGTAGAAACCCTCCTTGCCCACTTCCTCGCGCCGCTCACAAAACTCACGCATCAGGTTAAGAATGTCGGTAGCGGCAGCCTTGGCTGTGACATAAGGAGCCACCCATTCCTGCAAATCTTCCAGACGCACAGACAATATCTGCGCCTGCCAATAATTAAACAAGGGAATATCAAATCCGTTGATACCGCCAGGCAAGGTGGAACGCTGACGCAGACTATTGAAAAACATGTGATTCTTTAGATGCTGCCCCAACTGTCCACGTTGCTGGTAGAGCACATCACTGTGGTGGTTGAGTTTTTCCAGCACCCGATCTAGGCGGGCAGTATCAGCAGTTTCTTCACGCATCAACATGCGGGTGGACTGACCGATCCGGTCAATTTCCTTGAGGATTTCACTTTTAATATCAAGACGAGCCGACAGATTATACAAATCCAGCAATAGGTGTAATGCCGCTACGGTATCTTCCGGCATGGGTTCACCGGACACATGGTACTCAAAACGCCCCATCAGCAGCTCAAGACGCAGCAAAAGGCGAATCTTTTCATTCAGCGGTTGCTCATAACTGATCATGTGCTGCCTTGAAAGTTGGCGAATCTGCTCGCCCACCAATTGATTATAGATAACCATAAGATACCCTAGAAGCGGGGTTGTTTCGTGTTTATACCAAAAATTCCCTAATTCAATCAACTAGGTATCAATGAATTTTGTGTATTCTTTGTGAAGGCTGTCAATTTTATTATAAAAATCAAGAATAGATGAGCTATTTTCTAGAATTTCGTCCGCCTGTTGCAAGCGCTGCTCACGTGAAACCTGTGACTGCATGATAGAATCAACCAACTCCACATCACTGCCATCACGTAACACAACCCTTTCCCGCTGTTGCTGCGGCAAACAGTCAATCACCAACACGCGGTCGAATAACTGACGGTAACTTTTCTCAAACAATAACGGCACGTCAACAATAGCGTAGGCGACATCGCCACATTCTGCCATGCGTTGTACAATTTCAGTACGGATACGCGGATGCAGGATGGATTCCAGTTGCTGCAACGCCTGCCTGTCGGCAAAAATGGTTTGACGTAACCAAGAGCGGTTCAATGAACCATCTGCCAGCAAAGCCTGCTCGCCAAAGCAGGTCACTATTTCCCGCAAGGCAGACTGACCCGGCGCAACGACTTCACGGGCAACAATATCAGCATCAATGACAGGAACACCCAGCTCGCGGAAGCGCTTGACCGCCGTAGACTTGCCACAACCAATACCTCCAGTTAGCCCAACCTTCAGCATGGCATCACGCACAAACGCGAAAGGCCGGTTAAAAAAACCGGCCTAGAAAACGAGGCAACGTTGCCCGGCAGCTTAGGCGGCTTGCAAGGCTTTGATGTGCGCATTCAGACGGCTCTTGTGGCGTGCCGCCTTGTTCTTGTGGACAATGCCTTTGTCCGCAATGGAATCAATTACCGGAACAGCAGCATTATAAGCAGCGACGGCTGCTTCACGATCACCGGCAGCGATAGCCTTCAGAACGTTCTTGATTTGAGTGCGCAGGCGTGAGCGCATATGACGGTTGTGCATACGGCGCTCTTCACTTTGGCGGACGCGCTTTTTAGCTGAAGCTATGTTAGGCAAGGGTATTCTCCCGAAAAACCAATCCGAAAAACAAGGCGCGTATTATGCAGGGATTCTACGCCTGCTTCAACACCCTCAACGACAAAATTTACTGGATATGGGCAAGGATACCATCCAACTCATCCAGGCTGTTGTACTCAATAACCAGTTTACCCTTGCCGGTACGGTTGTAACGGATGGCAACTGTTGCCCCCAAGGTATCAGCCAGTTGCTGTTCAAGACGCACGACATCAGATGCTGGCTTGAATTCCTGTTGGGCTTTTTTACCCCCTTCCAGCACCAGTTTGACCAAACGTTCGGTTTCACGCACGGAAAGCTGACGCTGGGCAACCTTTTGCGCCAATTCAATCTGTTGCGCACCCTGCAACGCCAGTAACGCGCGGGCGTGCCCCATTTCAAGCTGACCAGCATCCACCATCTGTTTGGTTTCGTCCTGCAATTCCAGTAGGCGCAACAGGTTGGTAACGGCGACCCGTGAACGGCCTACTGCTTCGGCGGTTTGCTGATGGGTAAGGCCAAATTCATCAATCAGGCGACGCAGGGCATTGGCCTCTTCTAGGGCATTCAGGTCTTCGCGCTGAATGTTTTCGATCAACGACATGGCAGCCGCAGCCTGATCAGGGATTTCGCGCACCACCGCTGGTATTTCATGCAATCCCGCCAGTTGGGAAGCCCGCCAGCGACGTTCCCCGGCGATCAGCTCGTATTCACCACCGCCCAGTTTGCGCACCACAATCGGTTGCACCAGCCCTTGAGCCTTGATGGAATCTGCCAATTCCTGCAAAGCGTCAGGATCCATGCGGGTACGCGGCTGATACTGACCGGGGCGGATACGCTCAACTGGCAGAGTTTTCAGAACAATATCGTCCGCCGATTCTGCCTGCCCACGTGCCGAACTGAGCAGGATGTCAAGGCCACGCCCAAGAGCCGGTTTTTTTACCATACCCGTTCTCCATTGGCAGCAATCTTGCTGGTATCCTTGCGCAACATTTCGGCTGCCAAGGCCAGATACGCAAGCGCACCACGTGAACCCTTGTCATATTCCAGTACTGACAAACCATGACTGGGCGCTTCTGCCAGCCGGATATTGCGCGGGATGGCAGTGTTGTAGACCTTGTTTTTGAAGAAAGCGTTGATCTGTTCTGAAACATCACGCGACAAATTACTACGCGGGTCATACATGGTGCGTACCAGCCCCATCACCTGCAAATTGGGATTAGCCGTTTGGGTAATGCGCTCAATCGTCCCAACCAGTGCACTCAAACCTTCCAGCGCATAATATTCACACTGCATGGGAATAATCACACCATCGGCTGCTACCAGTGCATTCACCGTCAGCATGTTGAGGGATGGCGGGCAATCAATCAGGATGTAATCGTAAGCATCACGGATAGGAGCCAGCGCGTCCCGCAGATGGTACTCTCGTCGTTCCTTGTTCATCAGGCTGACTTCTGCCACCGTCACTTCCGGCGAACCAGGCAAGACATGCAGGGAACTGTCAGGCAATTTCTGCAATAGCTCGGTGACGTGCGCATCCCCCAGCAAAACATCGGTCAAGCTGGTTTGTTGCCCATGCTTTTCCAGACCTATCCCGGTAGTTGCATTGGCTTGCGGATCAATATCTATCAGCAGGACACGACGCTTCATCGCTGCCAGTGAAGCTGCCAGATTGACCGTGGTCGTTGTTTTGCCCACACCACCTTTCTGATTGGCGATGGCGATAACTCGCGTCATGGGGTTTATTCTCGCTATTCTTGCTGTAATTCCAACAGATGCCGTTCTGCCTCCAGCCCGGCGACGTGCAGGGAATGTTTCGCCACCAGTTTCCAGCCTTGGGGCAATTCTGCCAGCTCTGTTTCAGGGTAGCGCCCCTTCATGGCGTAGAGGATACCATTTTCACAGGCATGTTTGCCCGTAAAGGTCACAAAATCATACAGCGAAGCAAAAGCACGGCTGATGATGGCGTCGAAACAATGCTCAGGTTGCCAGCTTTCTACGCGGGTTTGTACCACTTGCACATTCTTCAAGCCCAGTTCCAGCACGGCCTGCTGCATGAAACGGGTTTTCTTGCCGTTGGTATCGAGCAGGGTGAACTGGCGTTCCGGCTGAATGATCGCCAGCGGAATGCCCGGCAAGCCCGCCCCACTCCCCACGTCCAGACAGGTTTCACCCCGGATGAAAGAGGCAACACTGAGACTATCGTCGATATGCAGAAGTTGCATCTGCGCAGGATCACGCACAGCCGTCAGGTTGTAAACCTTGTTCCAGCGTTGCAGCAGTTGCAGGTAGTGCTGGAGTTGCTGTTCCATACCCCTCATCCCAACCTCTTTTTCAAATGCACCAACAGCAGGGAAATGGCAGCAGGGGTCACACCCGGAATCCGCTGTGCCTGCCCGATGGTGGCAGGACGCTGGGTTTGCAGTTTCTGTCGCACTTCGTTGGATAAACCTCGTACTTGCACGTAATCCAACCAGTCCGGCAGGCGGGTTGCTTCGTTGCGGCGCTGCTTGTCGATTTCTTCCTGCTGACGACCTATGTAACCAGCGTATTTACACTGGATTTCGACCTGCTCGGCAACTTTTTCATCTGCTACCGGATTGCCTACCACAGGCAGGCTGGTCAAACCGGCGTAAGTCACACCGGGGCGACGCAGCAAGTCATGCAGTTTGTATTCACGGGTCAGCACGTCACCAAATACGCGCTGGCTGTCTTCTGCGCTGAGCATGTGTGGATGCAGCACAGTGGAACGCAGGCGCTGCTGCTCAAGCTCAATCGCTTCACGTTTTGCACAGAAAGCCGCCCAACGCGCATCATCCACCAGACCCAGTTCACGCCCTTGCTCGGTCAGACGCAAATCCGCATTGTCTTCACGCAACAACAGGCGGTGTTCAGCGCGGCTGGTGAACATGCGGTAAGGTTCTTTGGTTCCCAGCGTAATCAGGTCATCAACCAACACGCCGATATAAGCCTGGTCACGCAGCGGATACCAGCCCTCTTTTTCCTGCACATACAAACCGGCATTCAGGCCAGCCAGCAAGCCTTGGGCAGCGGCTTCCTCGTAACCAGTCGTGCCATTGATTTGCCCGGCGAAGAACAAGCCACGCAGCACCTTGGTTTCCAGGGTCGGTTTCAAGTCACGTGGGTCGAAGAAATCGTATTCGATGGCGTAACCGGGGCGGGTAATGTGGGCGTTTTCCAGCCCTGCCATCGAACGCACCAGATGGTATTGCACATCAAACGGCAGACTGGTGGAAATGCCGTTGGGGTAAACTTCGTGCGTATCCAACCCTTCCGGTTCGAGAAAAATCTGGTGGCGTTCGCGATCGGCAAAGCGCACTACCTTGTCTTCAATTGATGGGCAGTAACGCGGACCAATACCCTCAATCACACCGGTATACATCGGCGAACGATCCATCCCTCCACGGATGATGTCATGCGTCTGCGGGTTGGTGTAGGTAATGTGGCAAGCGACTTGCTGCGGGTGCTCTTCCACGCTGCCGAGGAACGAGAACACTGGCATGGGCGTATCGCCCGGTTGCGCTTCCAGCTTGCTGAAATCAATGCTACGGGCATCAATGCGCGGTGGCGTGCCGGTTTTGAGACGGTCGACCCGGAACGGCAGTTCACGCAAACGTTCCGCCAGCGCAATCGACGGCGGGTCGCCTGCCCTGCCCCCGGCATGGTTGCTTAGGCCGATATGGATTTTGCCACCCAAGAAGGTTCCGCTGGTCAGTACCACCGCACGGGCGGAAAAGTGCAGCCCCATTTGGGTAACAACCCCAACGACCCGCTCGCCTTCCACCATCAGGTCATCAACCGCCTGCTGGAAAACTTGCAGGTTGGGCTGATTTTCGACGATGGAACGGATGGCGGCCTTGTAGCGTGCCCGATCAGCCTGTGCACGGGTGGCGCGGACTGCCGCACCCTTGCTGGAATTGAGTATACGAAACTGGATACCGCCACGGTCAGTGGCATGTGCCATTGCCCCGCCGAGGGCATCCACTTCCTTGACCAGATGGCCTTTGCCGATGCCGCCAATCGCCGGATTACAGCTCATTGCACCGACCGTTTCGATATTGTGGGTCAGTAACAGGGTGCGGCTACCCATCCGCGCTGCGGCCAGCGCAGCTTCGGTTCCGGCGTGTCCACCGCCGATGACGATGACATCAAAGGGTTGTGGGTAGTGCATCCGTTAACCTCACAAAAATGTACTGCCAGGACGGCTTGCTTCTGCTTCCAGCCCCAACCGCGCAAACAGTTGCTGGTCGTGGCTTTCTTCCGGGTTTTCTGTGGTCAGCAGTTTGTCACCGTAGAAAATGGAATTGGCTCCCGCAAAGAAACACCATGCCTGCATTTCATCACTCATCTCGGTACGACCTGCGGAGAGGCGCACGTAAGATTTTGGCATCATGATTCGCGCCACAGCTACTGTGCGAATAAACTCGAACGGATCAAGTTTCGCAGCACCTGACAAGGGCGTACCTTCAACCTTGACCAGATCGTTGATCGGCACGGATTCGGGGTGAAACTTCATATTCGCCAATTGCTGCAACAGGCGGGCACGATCCAGACGGGTTTCGCCCATGCCCAGAATGCCCCCACAGCAAACATTGATCCCGGCATTACGCACATTGTCCAGTGTATCCAAACGATCCTGATAGGTTCGGGTGGTAATGACATTGCCGTAGAATTCGGGCGAGGTATCCAGATTATGGTTGTAGTAATCCAGCCCTGCCTGTTTCAGGCGAATGGCTTGCCGGTCAGTCAGCATACCTAGCGTGACACAGGTTTCCATCCCCATACCCTTGACCGCCTGCACCATTTCCACGACCCGCTCAAGGTTCTTGTCAGTCGGGTTACGCCAGGCTGCCCCCATGCAAAAACGGGTTGCACCATTGGTCTGCGCTTCTTTGGCAGCATCTACCACTTCCTGCAAAGGCAACAGGGTTTCCCGCTCCAGCGAAGTGTCGTGTTTGGCACTTTGTGAACAATAACCACAATCCTCAGGACAAGCACCGGTCTTGATACTCAGCAGGGTACTAATCTGCACCTGATTGGCTGGAAAATTTTCGCGGTGAATCTGATGAGCCTGAAACATCAGGTCACTGAATGGCATCGCCAACAGCGCATTGACTTCTTCGATGCGCCAGTCATGACGTAATTCGGACATTGTCCACTCCTCAATGGGATTTGGCGGTATCTTGCCAGACTTCACGATTGACTCGCATGATCTGGCGAACGGAAAGCGGCAGCAAAATGGCAGCACAGAGTATCCACAGTGCCCACCACCAGTTTACAAAAAAGTCACCCGGTGCAAAGGTGAGTATGGGAACCAGACCACCAGCCAGACCATAATACTGGTAAGCAGCTATCTGCGTAAAATAGCCCACTCGTGGATTGGGATGATGGCGGAACATCGCATAGACCAGTATGCCAGCCCCAAACCAGAGGATAAACACCGGAAATGGAATCAGCACGGACAGGATATTGCCGTAATAGAATATCTTCGCCATTTTACGGGCGCTATCAGCGGAGACAACTTGTTGATTATCCTGCATCAGGAATGCTCCATCAAAAAAGCGTGCAGCCTACGCTACCCAGCCGATATTGCAATGATATAAAGCAACTTGACCAAACGCAAAAAGGCCGACATTTGTCGACCTTCCTGCTGATACGGAATCACGCTGTTTATTCAGCAGCAGCCTGAGCACCTTCTGCGTCATCAACCAAGGCAACATACGCCATTGGCGCATTGTCACCAGCACGGAAACCGCACTTGATGATACGCAGATAGCCACCTGGGCGTCCCTTGAAACGTGGACCAATTTCTGTAAACAGCTTGGTCACAATCTCACGGTCACGCAGACGGGAGAACGCAATACGGCGATTGTGGACAGAATCCTCTTTCGCACGAGTGATGAGCGGCTCTGCAACACGGCGCAGTTCTTTCGCCTTTGGCAGGGTTGTCTTGATCGCTTCATAGCGGATCAGTGAGTTGGTCAGACTTTGCAGCAGGGCTTTGCGGTGACTGCTGTTACGGCTCAATTGACGACCAGTATTACGATGACGCATCTTCTATATCCTTCAAAACCCGTGGTTAACCCACTTTGCTATCACGATGATCCAAACCCGCAGGCGGCCAGTTGTCCAGCTTTGTGCCCAAAGTCAGACCATGTTGTGCCAGCACATCTTTGATTTCAGTCAGGGACTTTTTGCCCAGATTCGGTGTTTTGAGCAGTTCGGTTTCTGTCCGTTGCACCAAATCACCGATATAGAACAGGTTCTCGGCTTTCAGGCAGTTGGCTGAACGTACAGTCAACTCCAGATCGTCGACCGGACGCAACAGGATCGGGTCGATTTCCGGCTGTTCTTCTTCACGGCGCACAGGCTCTTCGATACGCAGATCGAAAAAGACCGCCAACTGCTGTTGCAGAATCTGCGCAGCCATGCCGATAGCTTCTTCCGCATTGATAGAACCATTGGTCTGGACTTCCAGCACCAGCTTGTCCATGTCAGTGCGTTGCTCTACACGCGCACTGTCTACATTGTAGGCAACACGGGTAATTGGGCTATAACTGGCATCCAGCACCAGAGTACCTAACGGCAGCTCAGGTGAATCCGGCCCACGGCGCACAGAAGCTGGTTGATACCCACGACCACGAGTAATGGTCAGGCTCATCTCCAGCTCGGTGTCATCCTTGGTGACATGCGCAATGACATGCTCTGGATTGATGATGTCAACATCATGATCCAGCTCAATGTCAGCAGCCGTTACAACACCTTTGCCTTTCTTTTTCAGGGTCAGGGTCGCTTCGTCACGCGCATTCAAACGGATAGCAAGGTTTTTGAGATTCAGCAGAATCTCAACCACATCTTCCTGTACACCTTCGATACTGGTGTATTCATGCACAACACCGGCAATCTGCACCTCTGTCACTGCACTTCCCGGAATGGAAGACAGCAGAATACGGCGCAAGGCATTGCCCAATGTATGACCGAAACCGCGTTCCAATGGCTCCAGTGTGATACGGTAGGTGTTTAGACCTGCCTCTTGCACATGGACATTGCGGGGCTTCAGCAATTCTGTTGTTTTCGAGGTCATATTGTTCTCTCGAAGCTGATCAGTGATTACTTGGAATACAATTCCACAATCAGTGATTCATTGATTTCGGACGGCAGATCACTACGGTCTGGTACAGACTTGAAAGTACCTTGCAATGCTTTGGCATCCACTTCAACCCAAGCAGGGAATCCCAGTTGCTCAGCAACAGTGACGGAATCCTGAATCCGGGTTTGCTTTTTGGATTTTTCACGGACAGCAACCACATCACCAGCCTTAACCTGATAAGACGGGATATTAACGCTCTGACCGTTAACCGTGATAGCTTTGTGGCTTACCAACTGGCGGGCTTCAGCACGGGTAGAACCGTAACCCATGCGGTAAACAACGTTGTCCAAACGGCATTCCAGCAATTGCAGCAGGTTTTCACCAGTGGAACCCTTACGACGTGCTGCTTCTTTAAAATAGTTACGGAATTGACGTTCCAGAATGCCATAAATACGGCGAACTTTCTGTTTTTCACGCAACTGCACGCCGTAGTCGGACAAGCGTGCCTTGTTTTCACCGTGCTGCCCTGGAGCTTTGTCCAGTTTGCATTTCTTTTCCAGAGAAACACCACGGCTTTTGAGGTAAAGGTCAGTACCTTCACGTCTACTTAATTTACAGGTAGGGCCAATATAACGTGCCATGACTATCCTATCTCCCGTTACACACGACGTTTCTTGGGTGGACGGCAGCCGTTATGCGGGATAGGCGTCACATCCACAATAGTATTGATCTTGAAACCGACGCTATTCAGCGCACGGACGGCAGACTCACGACCAGGACCAGGACCCTTGACTTCGACATCAAGGTTTTTCAAGCCATAATCTTTAGCTGCGTTACCCGCACGCTCGGCAGCAACCTGTGCTGCAAACGGGGTACTTTTACGCGAACCACGGAAACCGGAACCACCAGAAGTAGCCCAAGCAAGGGCATTACCTTGGCGGTCGGTAATGGTTACGATAGTGTTGTTGAATGATGCATGGATGTGTGCAACACCGTCAGTGACAGTTTTCTTGACCTTCTTGCGAAGGTTAACAGTTGCACCTTTTCTAGGCTGTCTTGCCATTACTTACTCTACCTGCAATCTCTTATTTACGAATAGGACGACGAGGACCTTTACGGGTGCGTGCGTTGGTTTTAGTACGCTGACCACGCAGAGGCAAACCACGTCTGTGGCGGATGCCACGATAGCAACCCATATCCATCAAGCGCTTGATGCTCATGGAAATTTCACGACGCAGATCGCCTTCAACCAGGAACTTGCCTACTTCAAGACGGACGCGCTCAACTTGCTCTTCTGTCAGCTCACGAATCTTGGTGCTAGGTACGATGTCCGCAGCCTTGCAAATATCCGCAGCACGGGAAGGACCAATACCATAGATGGCTGTCAGACCAATAATCACGTGCTTGTTGACAGGAAGATTGATACCCGCAATACGAGCCATTAAAATCTCTCCAGACTACCGGGAAAACCGGCGATTATGCCGGAACCTCTTTCAATTATCAACAAATAACCCCTGCCTGAGCAGAGGTTTTCTGGTCTCTTGCCTACTGCCCGAGGCAGCACAAGAAAATCAACCCTGACGTTGCTTGTGGCGCGGATCAGAGCAGATGATGCGTACAACGCCATTTCTGCGAACAACACGGCAGTTGCGGCACAATTTTTTAACTGAAGCACGAACCTTCATGATAAAAACCTCTTGGAAGTAATCAAATCAGCGCACTGTGCCTGGGCGTGTCTGCGCTTTGAAGTTGGCTTTTTTCATCAAGCCCTCATACTGGTGCGACATCATGTGAGCCTGTAACTGTGACAGGAAATCCATGACAACGACCACGATGATCAACAACGAAGTGCCACCAAAATAAAACGGCACATTGAACCACAGGATCAAAAACTCTGGCAGCAAGCAAACCAGCGTAATATAAACAGCACCAACACCAGTCAGACGGGTCATTACGCCATCAATGTACCGAGATGTCTGTTCACCTGGACGGATACCTGGAATAAACGCCCCCGCTTTTTTCAGATTATCGGCTGTTTCACGCGAGTTAAACACCAGAGCCGTATAGAAGAAACAGAAAAATACAATAGCAATGGCATACAACAACACATACAGCGGCTGCCCAGGCTGCAACATGTTGAAGAAATCCTGCAACCAGCCCATACCGTCTGCCTGACCAAACCACTGCCCCAGTGTTGCCGGAAACAGAATAATGCTAGAGGCGAAGATAGGCGGAATAACACCAGCCATATTCAATTTCAGCGGCAAATGACTGGACTGTCCCATCATCATCTTGCGACCTTGCTGGCGATTGGCATAGTTGACTGTAATGCGACGCTGACCACGCTCAACAAAAATAACAAACGCAGTCACCAACAGAACCAGCAATATCAAAACAATGACGAGGAAAGGAGACAGTTCGCCCGTATTTGCTAACTCCAGCGTTCCACCGACAGCCGCTGGCAATCCCGCCACGATACCAGCAAAAATGATCAGGGAAATGCCATTACCAATACCACGCTCAGTAATTTGCTCACCCAGCCACATCAGGAACAACGTACCCGTCACCAACGTCACAACCGTAGTGATGATGAAGCTGACTCCCGGATTCAGGGCAATCGTTTGACCACCACCAATATCCTGACCACCTAACGCAATGGCCACACCAACACTCTGAAAGAGTGCCAATACCACAGTTCCGTAACGGGTATATTGTGTAATCTTACGACGCCCAGATTCCCCTTCCTTCTTTAGCTGCTCAAGCGAAGGCAGAACGGTAGCCATCAACTGAATAATGATGGAAGCAGAAATATACGGCATGATGCCTAACGCAAACACGCTTAGACGTTCCAGCGCACCACCCGAAAACATGTTGAAAACGCCAAGGATAGTACCGTTGTTCTGGTCAAAGAACTGCGCCATTGCCGCAGGATTAACACCAGGCACGGGAATGTAAGTACCTATCCGGTAAACGATTAACGCCAGCAGTACGAAAACCAACCGCTGGCGAATCTCAACCATATTTCCAAAGCCCCCAAGGGAACCTGTCGGGTTCTTGCGCATATTTATTGTCCGTTATTCTTCGACCTTGCCGCCCGCTGCTTCGATAGCCGCACGTGCACCTTTGGTCACGCCGACACCCTTGACAGTAACAGCTTTATCGACTGTGCCTGACAGAATGATTTTGGCTTGCAAAGCTTGCGCGTCGATTACATTGGCAGCTTTCAGGCTCAGCATATCGACGATGTCACCTGCAACTTTAGCCAGTTCACTCAGGCGAACTTCTTCAGTACGGCGACCGATACGCGAAGTAAAACCGAATTTTGGCAAACGGCGATGCATTGGCATCTGACCGCCTTCAAAACCTTTACGCTGATGAAAACCACCTTTACGAGCTTTCTGGCCTTTATGACCACGACCAGCGGTCTTACCCAGACCGGAACCAATACCACGACCTACACGGGTACGGGAAGGGCGGCTACCAATATCAGGTTGTAGCGTGTTCAATTTCATCTTAAGCTTCCTCAACCTTCAGCATGTAGGAAATCTTGTTGATCATGCCACGGTTTTCCGGGGTATCAACCACAGTCACCGGATTGTTGATCTTGCGGATACCAAGACCACGTGCACACTGCTGATGACTCTTCAGGCGGCCATTCAGACTGCGCACCAACGTCAGTTTGAGCTGTTTCGCGGAAGTCATATCTTACCCTTTGATTTGGTCAACAGTTTTGCCACGCTTGGCAGCGATCATTTCAGGAGCCTGCATGGATCCGAGGGCTGCAATGGTTGCACGCACGACATTACCTGCGTTGCGAGTTCCCATGCACTTGGAAAGTACGTTACGCACACCAGCAACCTCCAAAACAGCACGCATTGCGCCACCTGCGATAACACCGGTACCTTCAGAGGCCGGTTGCAGATAGACACGGGCAGCGCCCTGTTCATACTTGATTGGATATTGCAGTGTGCCATCCACCAGAGAAACATTGACCATGCTGCGACGCGCCTGATCCATTGCTTTCTGGATGGCTGCTGGTACTTCACGGGCTTTGCCGTAACCGAAACCAACACGACCATTACCATCACCCACCACAGTTAACGCGGTGAAGCTCATGATACGACCACCTTTCACAGTTTTGGCAACGCGGTTCACTTGAACCAACTTTTCCTGCAAACCGTCAGATGGTGCTGCTGTATTTTCTGCCTTTGCCATTGGATTAATCCTTAGAATTTCAGACCGGCTTCACGAGCGCCATCTGCCAGCGCCTTGATACGACCATGATATTTAAAACCGGAGCGATCAAAAGCAACGGAATCAATACCTTTTGCCAGCGCACGCTCTGCAACCAGTTTGCCGACTGCGGCTGCAGCCTCAACATTGCCTGTGTAATCCAGACTGGCACGCAGATCCTTATCCAGCGAGGAAGCTGAAGCCAGAACCTGAGAACCATCAGCAGTCACTACCTGTGCATAGATATGCAGGGAAGTACGGTGGACGCTCAAACGGTTTACACGCAACTCACGCATTTTCATACGAGCGCGTTTGCCACGGCGGATACGGGATACTTGTTTGTCCATACTATGCCACCTTACTTCTTCTTCTTGGTCTCTTTGCGCAAGATAGTTTCGTCGGCATACTTCACACCCTTGCCTTTGTAAGGCTCTGGTGGGCGGTAAGCGCGAACCTCTGCGGCAACCTGACCAATCTTTTGCTTGTCAATACCACGAATGATGATTTCTGTCTGGCTTGGGGTTTCGACAGTCACACCCTCTGGCATCTCATATACTACTGGATGGGAATAACCCAAACTCAGATTCAGCTTGCCACCTTGTGCTTGAGCACGATAACCAACACCGACCAATTGCAGCTTTTTTTCAAAACCTTCACTGACGCCTTTTACCATATTACTGGCAAGTGCGCGGGTTGTACCTGCTAATGCCCAGCCGCTGCTGTCAGACTCATTCCGTGAACGGAACTTTAGCACATTGTCTTCCTGAGCAACTTCCACAGCGTCATGTACAGTAAATTCAAAATTGCCTTTACTGCCTTTGACTTTCAGGCTTTGCCCATTAATGCTGACTTCCACACCTTTCGGCAGAGCCAGCGCTTTCTTTGCAATTCTTGACATCTTGAAGCCTGCCCTTATTCAACCGTGCAAATGACTTCGCCACCCTGACCTTCTGCTCGGGCTGCGCGGTCACTCATGACGCCTTTGGAAGTAGACACGATGGCAATACCGTAACCGCCCATGACGGTTGGCAGCTCATCTTTGCCACGGAAAATACGCAAACCAGGACGGCTAACACGTTTGACTTTACTGATAACAGGCTTACCCTGGAAATATTTCAGCTTTACAGTCAAGACAGGTTTGCCTTCAGCATCACCAGCATCAAAACCAGCGATATAGCCTTCACCTTGCAGCACTTCCAGAATGGCTTTTTTCTGCTTGGAGGCAGGGAAAGTCACACTCGCCTTGCTTGCCAACTGACCATTGCGGATGCGTGTCAGCATATCAGCGATAGGATCACTCATGCTCATTTTGTTTCTCTCCCTTACCAGCTAGCCTTGGTTAAACCAGGAACATCACCACGCATGGCTGCTTCACGCAGCTTATTACGGCACAGACCGAACTTGCGGTAAACGGCGTGCGGACGACCAGTCAAGTTACAACGGGTCATTTGGCGAACCGGGCTGCTGTCGCGTGGCATTTTTTGCAGCTTCTCTACAGCATCCAGCACAGCTTCATAGGAGCTCTCAGGATTGCTAATCGTAGCTTTCAGTGCATCACGCTTGGCTGCATATTTGGCAACAGCAGCAGTGCGGCGTGCTTCACGGGCGATCATGGATTTCTTTGCCATTAGATCTTTTTCCTCTTACTGCTGTCTGAAAGGGAACTTGAACGCTTCCAGCAGCGCCCGCCCTTCTGCGTCAGTGCGTGCAGTGGTAGCAATCGTAATATTCATGCCACGCAACGCATCAATTTTGTCGTACTCGATTTCCGGGAAGATGATCTGTTCCTTGATCCCCATGTTGTAGTTACCACGACCATCGAATGCACGCGCATTCAGACCACGGAAGTCACGGATACGTGGAATGGAGATATTGACCAAACGATCCAGAAATTCATACATCTTTTCGCCGCGCAAAGTGACCATGCAACCGATCGGCCAACCATCACGGATTTTGAAACCTGCAACAGATTTGCGGCTCAGGGTAACAACAGGTTTTTGACCTGCAATTTTCGCCATATCGCCTGTGGCATGTTCAATGATTTTCTTGTCACCGACAGCCTCACCCAAACCCATGTTCAGGCTGATTTTCACTAGCTTCGGGACTTCCATTACGTTTTTGTACTGAAACTTGTCAGTCAATTCCTTGACGACAGTATCTCGGTAGTACTGTTGCAGTCTTGCCATTTTACACCTTAAGCGTCTACGCGCTCACCATTGGATTTGAAGACACGGATTTTCTTGCCATCTTCCAGGAGCTTGAATCCAACGCGGTCGCCCTTACCAGTAGCAGGGTTGACCAGCATCACATTAGAGGCATCCATCGGCATTTCCTTTTCGACAATGCCACCCTGAACACCTGCATTTGGGTTTGGCTTAACGTGTTTTTTAACACGGTTAACGCCTTGCACCAAAACTTTACCTTCTGCCAACACCTGCATGATCTTGCCACGACGGCCTTTATCTTTGCCGGTGATGACGACTACTTCGTCATTACTGCGAATCTTGCGCATTTTGTCACCTATTCCTGTCGTTGCAGTCTTACAGCACTTCAGGTGCCAGAGAAATAATCTTCATGAACTTCTCACCACGCAGCTCACGGGTGACAGGTCCAAAAATACGAGTTCCAATAGGATCCAGTTTATTGTTCAACAACACAGCAGCATTGTTGTCAAAACGGATTTTGGAACCATCATTACGACGGATGCCATGAGCAGTACGCACGATAACAGCGTTGTAAACATCGCCTTTCTTGACTTTACCACGTGGGATGGCGTCCTTGATGCTCACCTTGATAACGTCGCCAATGTTGGCATAACGACGGTGAGAGCCACCCAGAACCTTGATGCACATAACTTTCTTGGCACCACTGTTATCTGCAACTTGCAGAATGGATTGCATCTGGATCATTGTATGTTTCCGTCCCTTTATGCCTGCTCTGGAGCACGTTCAACAATTTTGATCAAAGTCCAGTGCTTTGTCTTGGACAAAGGACGGCATTCCTTGAACAATACGGTATCACCTTCACGGCATTCATTGTTTTCATCGTGAACATGATATTTTTTGGAACGCTTGATAAACTTACCATACATTGGATGCTTAACCTGACGCTCCATCAGCACAACAATGGACTTGTCCATCTTGTTGCTGACAACACGCCCCATCAGACTGCGTTCAACTTTGCCTTCTTCATTCATGCTCATCGTTATTCACCTGCCGCCTGCTTTTCCGCAAGCACTGTCTTGATTCTGGCAATCTGACGGCGTACACGCTTCACTTCAGAAGGACGTGACAACTGACCAGCAGCCTTTTGCATACGCAGTTTAAACTGCTCTTTCAGGTTTTCAACCAACTCGGCCTTGAGTTCGGTAGCTGACTTTTGCTTGAGTTCTGCTGCTTTCATCACATCACCTGACGGGAAACAAATGTAGTCTTCACCGGCAGCTTGGCAGCAGCAAGACGGAACGCCTCACGTGCAATCTCTTCTGCCACACCTTCAATTTCGTAGAGAACCTTGCCAGGCTGAACCAGCGCCACCCAGTATTCAACGTTCCCTTTACCTTTACCTTGACGGACTTCCAACGGCTTTTTGCTAATTGGCTTGTCAGGGAATACGCGAATCCAGATTTTACCGCCACGACGGACATAACGGTTAATCGCACGACGTGCAGACTCAATCTGACGCGCAGTCAGACGACCACGTTCAGTCGTTTTCAGGCCAAAATCGCCGAAACTGACTTTGCTTCCTGCCAGCGCCAGACCACGGTTGCGGCCTTTAAACTGCTTGCGGAATTTGGTTCTCTTGGGTTGTAACATCTCAAACCTCTATCACTTCTTCTTTCTGGCCTGACCCTGATTCTGGCCAGCTTGCTGTTTTTGCTCCAGATCGAAGACTTCGCCTTTGTAGATCCAGACTTTTACGCCAATGATGCCGTAAGTAGTCAACGCTTCAGCAGTTGCGTAGTCGATGTCGGCACGCAGCGTATGAAGCGGAACACGACCTTCGCGATACCATTCTGTACGGGCAATCTCAGCACCGTTCAGACGACCTGCGACACTTACTTTTACACCCAACGCACCCAGACGCATTGCATTACTGACCGCACGCTTCATGGCACGACGGAACATGATGCGACGCTCAAGCTGGCTGGCGATACTTTCCGCCACCAATTGTGAATCCAGTTCCGGCTTGCGGATTTCTTCAATATTGAGCTTTACATTGTTGACATGCAATCCCAGCTTGGCAGCCGTTTCTGCACGCAGTTTCTCAATATCTTCGCCTTTTTTGCCAATCACCACACCTGGACGAGCAGTGTGAATGGTAATGAAAGCGGACTTGGCAGGGCGCTCAATCTGGATGCGACTGACGGAAGCCTCTTTCAGCTTCTTCTTCAGGAATGACCGCACTTCCAGATCTTTATACAGGAAATCGGCATAGTCCTTGCCTTCAGCGTACCACTTGGAGCGCCAATCAGCGGCGATACCAAGACGGATACCGGTTGGATGTACTTTCTGACCCATACTAAAACCTTATTTCTCGCCAACAGCGACGGTAATGTGACTGGTACGCTTCAGGATGCGGTTAGCACGTCCCTTAGCACGCGGCATGATACGCTTCATCGTAGGCCCTTGATCAACAAAGATTGTCTTGACACACAATTCATCAACATCCGCGCCTTCGTTATGTTCTGCATTGGCAATGGCAGATTCCAGAACTTTCTTGACCATAGCTGCCCCCTTCTTAGGGCTGAACGCCAAGATATTCAAAGCCTTATCAACTGGCAAACCACGAACCTGATCAGCAACCAAGCGACATTTCTGAGGAGAAATACGCGCAAAGCGCAATTTAGCTGCAACTTCCATCTCTACCTCTTACTTTGACTTCTTGTCAGCAACGTGACCACGGTAAGAACGGGTCAGTGCAAACTCACCCAGCTTGTGGCCTACCATATTTTCATTAACCAGCACCGGAACATGCTGCTTGCCATTATGAACTGCGAGTGTCAAACCAATCATTTCTGGCAGAACCACAGAACGTCGCGACCATGTTTTGATAGGACGACGGTCATTACTCGCCTTGGCAGTTTCGACCTTCTTAATCAGGTGATGGTCGACGAAAGGACCTTTTTTTAGTGAACGCGGCACTGTCTAATCCTCTTACTTTTTGTTCCGGCGACGGACAATCATCTTGTCAGTACGCTTGTTACTACGAGTCTTGTAACCCTTGGTTGGAACACCCCAAGGTGTTACTGGATGACGACCACCAGAGGTACGACCTTCACCACCACCGTGCGGGTGATCGACCGGGTTCATGACCACACCACGCACCGTTGGGCGAACACCACGCCAGCGTTTTGCACCAGCCTTACCCAGCTTGATTAAGCCATGCTCTGAGTTACCCACCTCACCGATGGTTGCGCGACAGTCGATCGGCACTTTACGCATTTCCCCAGAACGCAGACGAATAGTTGCATGAGCACCCTCACGAGCAACCAATTGCACGGAAGCACCAGCACTACGCGCCAACTGCGCACCTTTACCAGGTCGCATTTCAATGCAGTGAATCACTGTACCGACCGGGATATTACGCATTGGCAAGCTATTGCCAACAGCGATGGGCGCATGAATTCCGGAAATCACTTCCATACCTGCGCTCAAACCTTTTGGCGCAATGATATAACGACGCTCACCATCCGCATACAGCAACAGAGCAATGTTTGCGCTACGATTTGGATCATACTCCAAACGCTCAACACGAGCTGGAACATCATCCTTGCGACGTTTGAAGTCAACGATACGATAATGCTGGCGATGACCACCACCCACATGACGGGTAGTAATGCGACCAGTATTGTTACGACCACCGCTCTTGCGCTGGCTCTCTACCAGACCTTTCCAAGGTGCGCCTTTGTGCAACTCTTTGTTGACAACCTTGACCTGGAAACGACGACCGGGAGAGGTTGGTTTTGCCTTAACGACTGCCATGATTCACCCTTACCTTATTCCGCTGCCGCATCCAGAGAGAAACCTTCCGCCAGGCTTACATAAGCCTTTTTCCAGTCATTGCGTTGACCGCTACGACGACCGAAGTTTTTCTGCTTGCCTTTCATGTTGATGGTACGAACCTTGTCAACCTTGACTTCAAACAAAGCCTCGACAGCATCCTTGATTTCTTGTTTGGTTGCATTCTTGACAACCTTGAACACGTACTGATTGCCTTTTTCTGCTGCCGCAACTGTTTTCTCTGTTACGCGAGGCGCAACCAGAACGTGATAAAGACGTTCCTGACTCATGCCAACCACTCCTGAATTTTTGCAACCGCAGCCACAGTCACGACAACTTTTTCATGCCCAACCAGACTAACAGGGTTCAAACCAGCCACTGTTGCAACCTCACAATACGGAATATTACGCGATGCCAGCAGGACATTGACATCATCAACATCGGAAACCAGCAGCACATCATTTGAACCGTATTCTTTCAATCTTGCCACCATCGCTTTGGTTTTTGGCTCCATGACATCAAAGTCATTCACCACCACTAAACGATCCTGACGTGCCAACTCTGAGAAAATTGAGCGCATGGCTGCACGGTACATTTTCTTGTTCAGCTTCTGCTCGAAGCTGCGTGGGCGTGCAGCAAAAGACTTACCACCCGTGCGCCACAGCGGGCTACGGATACTACCAGCACGTGCGCGACCGGTACCTTTTTGACGGAACGGCTTGGAGCCACCACCACTAACGTCGGAACGTGTTTTCTGCGCCTTGGTTCCAGCACGACCAGCCGCCATATAAGCAACCACTGCCTGATGCACCAGACCTTCATTGAAGTCACGCGCAAATACATCATCGCTTACCGCGACTGACCCACCATTTGCAATCTGTAATTCCATTGCAGTTATCCTTATGCCTTGACTGACAGCTTGACAACCACATCGCCGTTAGTAGCGCCCGGAACAGCGCCCTTAACCAGCAACAGATTGCGTTCAGTGTCTACACGCACCACTTCCAGATTTTGGGAAGTGCGGGTAGCAGCCCCCAGATGACCAGACATTTTCTTACCAGGGAATACACGACCTGGAGTCTGGTTCTGACCGATGGAACCCGGCGCACGGTGCGACAAAGAGTTACCATGCGTGCGATCTTGACCAGCAAAATGATAACGCTTCAGGACACCTGCAAAGCCTTTACCCTTGCTTACGCCTGTCACATCAACCTTCTGACCCGCCTCAAACATGCTTACAGTCAACTCGGAACCGGGTTCGTAACCAGCCACATCACCCACACGTGATTCACGCACAGCAGTACCTGCTGGCACACCCGCCTTAGCAAAATGACCTGCTTCCGATTTGGAAACGCGGGAAGATTTTTTCTCACCTGTAGACAACTGGATGGCGTTATAACCATCGGTTTCTAGCGTCTTGACTTGTGATACACGATTTGCCGCAATCTCAAGCACAGTGACCGGAGTGGAGCCACCATCTTCACCGTATATCCGGGTCATTCCGATTTTGCGACCCAGCAGACCGATTGCCATTTGCATACCTCTTCGAATTACTCACACCGAGCAACTTTCATTCTGTACTTCTAGAAAAACTCGGCTCGACATAGGTCGAGCCGTGGAAAGCCGCGCATTATAGCAGAATTTTTTCCGCCGTCTATGAACTTTTTTACAAATCAGTTAAGTTTGATCTGTACGTCTACACCTGCCGCCAAATCCAGCTTCATCAGGGCGTCGACCGTTTTGTCTGTTGGGTCAATGATGTCCATCAGACGCTTGTAGGTACGGATTTCGTACTGGTCACGCGCATCCTTGTTGACATGCGGGGAAATCAGCACTGTGTAGCGCTCAGTGCGTGTAGGCAGGGGAATTGGCCCCTTGACACGAGCACCAGTGCGTTTGGCTGTCTCGACGATTTCAGTCGCAGAGCGGTCGATCAGGCGATGATCGAAGGCTTTCAGGCGAATACGGATTCTTTGATCAGACATAACTATTACTCAATGATTTTAGCAACAACACCGGCACCAACAGTACGACCACCTTCACGGATGGCGAAGCGCAGACCTTCTTCCATCGCGATCGGGTTAATCAGACTGACAACCAGCTTGACGTTATCGCCCGGCATTACCATTTCCACACCTTCCGGCAGGTCGCAAGCGCCTGTTACGTCGGTGGTACGGAAGTAGAATTGTGGACGGTAGCCTTTGAAGAACGGGGTGTGACGACCACCTTCTTCCTTGGACAGAACGTAAATTTCTGCTTCAAATTTGGTGTGCGGCTTGATGGAGCCTGGCTTGCACAGTACTTGACCACGTTCTACGTCGTCACGTTTGGTACCGCGCAGCAACAGACCTACGTTGTCACCTGCCATACCTTGATCAAGCAGCTTGCGGAACATTTCCACGCCGGTAACAGTGGTGGTTTGGCTGGCACGGATACCAACGATTTCGATGGACTCACCAACTTTAATAACACCACGCTCGATACGGCCTGTTACGACAGTACCACGACCGGAGATGGAGAATACGTCTTCTACCGGCATCAGGAAAGTGCCGTCAACCGCGCGTTCTGGCTCAGGGATGTAGCTGTCCAGCGCATCAATCAGGCGGGCGATGGATGGCTCGCCGATCTCGGATTGATCACCCTCCAAGGCTGCACGGGCAGAACCCTTGATGATTGGGGTGTCGTCACCAGGGAAGTCATAGCTGGAGAGCAGCTCACGCAGTTCCATTTCAACCAGTTCCAGCAGCTCTTCGTCATCAACCAGATCACACTTGTTCATGTAAACAACGATGTAAGGTACACCTACCTGACGAGACAACAGGATGTGTTCACGGGTCTGCGGCATTGGGCCGTCAGCAGCGGAACATACCAGAATGGCGCCGTCCATTTGCGCTGCACCAGTGATCATGTTTTTTACATAGTCAGCGTGCCCTGGGCAGTCTACGTGTGCGTAGTGGCGATTGTCAGATTCGTATTCAACGTGAGCAGTGGAGATAGTGATACCACGTGCCTTTTCTTCTGGTGCTGCGTCGATCTGGTCGTATGCTTTGGCTTCACCACCGAACTTGCGGGACTGCACAACAGTCAGCGCTGCGGTCAGAGTGGTTTTGCCGTGGTCAACGTGACCGATTGTCCCTACGTTTACGTGCGGCTTCGTGCGCTCAAATTTACCTTTTGCCATCGTTGTTACTCGCCTTTCACTTTTTTAATGACCGCCTGAGTAATAGCCGCAGGCGCTTCCGAATATTTTAAAAATTCCATACTGTAGGATGCCCGACCCTGCGTCGCTGAACGCAAGTCAGTGGCATACCCGAACATTGAACCCAACGGCACTTCTGCCTGTACCACCAGACTACCGCTTTCTTCATCTGTACCGTGGATGATGCCGCGCCGACGGTTCAAATCACCAATGACATCGCCCATGTACTCTTCCGGCGTTATCACCTCAACCTTCATGACCGGCTCCAGTAAAACTGGCGATGCTTTCATCACGCCGTCACGCAATGCCATGGAACCCGCGATCTTAAATGCCAGCTCACTGGAATCCACATCATGGAAGGAACCATCAAATATGGTAACTTTCATATCAACCAGAGGGAAACCAACCAAAACGCCGTTACCCATCTGCTCTTGTACACCTTTGTCGACGGCAGGCACGAATTCTTTCGGCACCACACCACCCACCAAAGCATTTTCAAACCTGTAGCCTTCCGCTTCGCCCAATGGCTCCAGACGCAACCAGACATGACCATACTGACCACGCCCACCGGACTGCCGGATAAACTTGCCCTCAACCTCAACAGACTTGCGGATGGTTTCACGGTAAGCCACTTGTGGCGCACCAACATTGCAGCTCACCTTGAACTCGCGCAACATGCGGTCAACAATGATTTCAAGGTGCAGCTCACCCATCCCGGCGATGATGGTCTGCCCGGTCTCTTCGTCAGTACGCACCCGGAACGACGGATCTTCCTGTGCAAGTTTGCTCAGTGCAATCCCCATACGTTCCTGATCGGCTTTGGATTTCGGCTCGACAGCGACCGCAATCACCGGTTCAGGAAAATCCATTTTCTCCAATGTGATAACCTTGTGCATGTCACACAACGTATCACCTGTGGTCACATCCTTCAGTCCGACAGCAGCGGCAATATCTCCCGCCCGAACTTCATCAATATCTTCGCGCGAATTGGAGTGCATCTGCACCAAACGCCCGATACGCTCACGCTTGCCTTTTACTGGGTTATACACCGCACTCTGCGAAGTCAACACCCCAGAATAGACCCGGAAGAAAGTCAATGTCCCCACAAACGGGTCAGTGGCAATCTTGAATGCCAACGCAGCAAACGGTTCATCATCGGATGGATGACGCTCGGCTTCAGAGCCGTCCTTGTCATCCAGATGGCCTTTAATGGAAGGCACATCCACCGGTGATGGCATCAGCTCCACTACCTTGTCAAGAACCGCCTGAATGCCCTTATTCTTGAAAGCAGAACCACAGGTCATTGGTACGATTTCAAGATTAATCGTGCGCTTGCGCAAACCAGCAATAATCTCTTCCGAAGATAAATTACCTTCTTCAAGGTACTTATCCATCAAGGCTTCATCAGCTTCAGCAGCCGCCTCAACCATTTTTTCACGCCATTGCTGACAGTCAGCAACCATGTCCGCCGGAATATCAACAGCTTCGTAGGTTACGCCCTTATCAGCATCATTCCACATGATGGCTTTCATGCGAATTAGATCGACAACACCAGCAAAATGCTCTTCCGCACCGATGGGCAATTGCAGCAGCACTGGATTAGCCTTCAGTTTGGCTTTCAACTGCTCGTAAACGCGCAGGAAGTTTGCTCCCGAACGATCCATCTTGTTGACGAACGCCATGCGCGGAACATGGTACTTGTTCGCCTGCCGCCAGACCGTCTCGGATTGCGGCTGCACACCACCAACAGCGCAGAGTACAAATACCGCACCATCCAGCACCCGCAAAGAACGCTCCACCTCAATCGTGAAATCAACGTGCCCCGGCGTATCAATGATATTGACGCGATGCTGTGGAAACTGCTTATCCATGCCTGACCAGAAACAAGTGGTGGCTGCCGAGGTAATGGTAATACCCCGTTCCCGCTCCTGCTCCATCCAGTCCATGGTAGCAGCACCATCGTGCACCTCGCCTATTTTGTGAGACACACCCGTATAAAACAGGATGCGCTCGGTAGCAGTCGTTTTACCCGCATCAATGTGCGCCATGATGCCGATATTGCGATAGTGCTCAATAGGGGTGCTACGTGCCACTGAATTTTTAATCCGTCAATTACCAGCGGAAGTGAGCGAATGCCTTGTTGGCTTCAGCCATACGATGCACGTCTTCACGCTTCTTCACCGCAGTACCACGTTTTTCAGAAGCATCCATCAGTTCGCCAGCGAGCTTGCGAGCCATGGATTTTTCCCCACGCTTGCGAGCAGCATCAATCAACCAACGCATTGCCAGCGCATTCTGACGAGATGGACGTACTTCAACCGGCACCTGATAAGTTGCACCACCAACACGACGGGATTTAACCTCCACCGCAGGGCGAACATTGTCCAGCGCATATTCCAGCACATCCAGACCATCACCGCCTTTCTTGCCAGCGATCTCGGTCAATGCGCCGTAAATAATCTTCTCAGCCGCAGACTTCTTGCCATCTTGCATGATGGCATTCATGAATTTGGTCAGCAACTGGCTCCCGAATTTTGGATCTGGAAGCACAATGCGCTTGGGGACTTCTCTTCTTCTAGGCATGATTCATATCACCTGTGAATTACTTCTTGGGACGCTTGGCGCCGTACTTGGAACGAGCCTGCTTGCGATTTTTGACACCTTGCGTATCAAGACTGCCGCGCACTGTATGGTAACGCACACCTGGCAGGTCCTTGACACGACCACCACGGATCAGCACTACCGAGTGCTCCTGGAGGTTATGGCCTTCACCACCGATATAGCTGGTGACTTCAAAACCATTGGTCAAACGCACACGAGCAACCTTACGCATAGCGGAGTTCGGTTTCTTTGGGGTGGTCGTATAAACACGGGTACAAACACCACGACGCTGCGGACAAGCCTCCAGCGCTGGCACCTTACTCTTCTCTACTTTGCTCTGGCGCGGTTTGCGCACCAACTGGTTTACTGTTGCCATATTCTGAAATTGTCTCCTGGAATCACGAGGAACCTGCCTGGCTTGCCTAGTCCCCATAAAAACAACAGACCGAAAATCGGTCTATCTAAGGACGCAAGATTGTATGGATCGGAAAACCTCCTGTCAAGGAGGTTTTCCCTGTCAATAACTTAAACCTGAACCCTCACTGGATTAATCACCCAGATCCATGTCTAACGGCTCACCAAAACTGATGGTTTCGCTGGACACAGGACGTTCATAAGTAAACTCATTACGCTGGCTGCGACGATCATCGTGGTACGCCAGACCCGTACCAGCCGGGATCAGACGGCCTACGATGACGTTTTCTTTAAGACCACGCAGCTCGTCGCGTGCACCACGTACCGCAGCCTCTGTCAGGACACGGGTGGTCTCCTGGAAGGATGCTGCCGACACGAAGGAGTCGGTAACAAGAGAAGCCTTGGTAATACCCATCAGCAAGCGCTCGTAAACGATTTTGAGCTTGCCTTCAGTATCAAGACGGCGATTCTCTTCCACCACTCGCCAGTAGTCTGTCTGCTCACCGCGCAGGAACTTGCTGTCACCCGGATCAACCACTTCAACCTTGCGCATCATCTGGCGGACGATGACTTCAATGTGTTTGTCGTTGATCTTTACACCTTGCAGACGGTAAACATCCTGGATCTCCTTGACCTGGTATTCAGCCAGTGCGGTAGCCCCCAGCAGGCGCAGGATGTCGTGTGGGTTAGGCTCACCATCAGCGATAACCTCGCCACGGTTGATCTTTTCACCCTCAAACACATCCAGATTACGCCACTTGGGGATCAGCTCTTCATACTGCTCACCATCTTCGTTGGTGATAACCACGCGCTGCTTACCCTTGGTTTCCTTGCCGAAGGAAATGGTACCGGTCTTTTCCGCCAGAATTGCACCATCTTTTGGTTTGCGGGCTTCAAACAGGTCGGCAACCCTAGGCAAACCACCGGTAATGTCACGGGTCTTGGAAGACGCCTGTGGCAAACGGGCGATAACCTCACCAACCTGCACAGTCGCTCCGTTGGTCGAGCTGACAATTGCACCAGCAGGCAAAGGGTATTGCACCGGAATTTTGGTGCCTTCAAAGAATACGTTTTCACCGCGTTCATCCAGCAGGCGCACAGTAGGACGCAACTCACGACCAGCAGCCGGACGGTTCTTCGGATCCATTACCTCAATGGAGGAAAGACCTGTTACATCGTCCACCTTGGTTTGAACCGTTACACCGTCGGTGAAATCACTGAAGTCAACACGACCGGATACCTCGGAAATGATCGGATGGGTATGTGGATCCCACGTCGCTACTTCCTGACCTGCGTGCACTTGCGCATACTGTTCTACCGACAGGATTGCACCGTATGGCAGCTTGTAGCGTTCCTTGTCACGACCGTTTTCGTCTACAACCCCGACTTCACCGGAACGGGACACCGCCACCAGCTTGCCATCCTTGTTGCGAACAGTCTTGACGTTGAGCAGGTGAATCTGACCCGCAGATTTGACCGAGATACTGCTTTCTGCCGCAGACCGGCTAGCGGCACCACCGATGTGGAAGGTACGCATGGTCAACTGGGTTCCCGGTTCACCGATGGACTGTGCTGCAATAACGCCGACGGCTTCACCCTTGTTGACCACATGACCACGTGCCAGATCACGTCCATAGCAGTGGGCGCATACACCATAACGGGTTTCGCAGGTAATCGCAGAACGCACCACGATTTCGTCAACCGCCAGCGCATCAATCTGCTTGACCCATGCCTCATCCAGGAAGGTTCCGGCAGGAATCAGCACTTCATCGCCACGGGTAACATCTTGTGCCACCACACGACCGAGTACACGTTCAGCCAGCGCCTCTACCACATCACCACCCTCGATGATCGGGCGCATACGGATACCCTGTTTGGTTCCGCAGTCATCAATGGTAACAACCATGTCTTGCGCCACGTCAACCAGACGACGGGTCAGATAACCGGAGTTCGCGGTTTTGAGTGCGGTATCTGCCAGACCTTTCCGTGCACCGTGGGTGGAGATGAAGTACTGAAGTACGTTCAGACCTTCGCGGAAATTGGAAGTGATCGGTGTTTCAATGATGGAGCCATCCGGCTTGGCCATCAGACCACGCATCCCGGCAAGCTGACGAATCTGGGCAGCGGAACCCCGCGCCCCGGAATCGGCCATCATATAGATGGAATTGAAGGATTCCTGCATAACGGTATTACCATCAGCATCGACCACTTCTTCCTTGCCGATCTTTTCCATCATCGCTTTGGCGACTTTCTCGTTGGTACTAGCCCAGATGTCAACGACCTTGTTGTAGCGTTCGCCCTGTGTTACCAAGCCGCTGGCAAACTGGTGTTCAATCTCCAGCACAGCCTCTTCTGCTTCTGCCAGCAAGTCTGCTTTCTTTTCCGGGATCATCATGTCATCCGCACAAAAAGAAACGCCCGCACGGGTCGCATAACGGTAGCCGGTATACATCAACTGGTCAGCAAAAATGACTGCCGACTTCAAACCAACCCGACGGTATGACTCGTTGATCAGCCGGGAAATGGCCTTTTTCTTCAGCGCTGTATTGAACAGTTCAAATGGCAGACCTTCCGGCATGATGCTGGTCAGCAGTGCACGTCCAACGGTCGTGTCAAGCAGACGGGTACGTTTGATGAATTCGCCATCTTCATCCTTGATGCTATCGGTGATACGCACCTTGACCTTAGCGTGCAGGGAAGCATTGCCAGTGTCATACGCACGCTGCACTTCCTGCGGATCGGCAAACACCATACCCTCGCCTTTGGCGTTGACCGCTTCGCGGGTCATGTAATACAGGCCAAGAACGATGTCTTGCGATGGCACAATGATTGGTTCGCCGTTCGCTGGAGACAGCACGTTGTTGGTTGCCATCATCAGGGTACGCGCTTCGAGCTGTGCTTCCAGTGACAGCGGTACGTGAACCGCCATCTGGTCGCCGTCGAAGTCAGCGTTGAATGCGGAACACACCAGCGGGTGCAACTGGATGGCCTTTCCCTCAATCAGGGTCGGCTCAAACGCCTGGATACCCAAACGGTGCAGGGTTGGCGCACGGTTGAGCATGACCGGGTGTTCACGGATGACTTCAGCGAGGATGTCCCACACTTCTGCCGTTTCGCGTTCCACCAGTTTCTTGGCTGCCTTGATGGTGGTCGCCAAACCACGGCGTTGCAGCTTGCCGAAAATGAACGGCTTGAACAATTCCAACGCCATTTTCTTGGGCAGACCGCATTGGTGCAGGCGCAGAGTAGGCCCGACCACGATAACGGAACGACCGGAGTAGTCAACGCGCTTGCCCAACAGGTTCTGACGGAAGCGGCCTTGCTTACCCTTGATCATGTCAGACAGGGATTTCAACGGACGCTTGTTGGAACCGGTAATGGCGCGACCACGACGACCGTTGTCTAGCAGCGCGTCAACGGATTCCTGCAACATGCGCTTTTCATTGCGCACGATGATGTCCGGGGCATTCAGTTCCAGCAGGCGCTTCAAACGGTTGTTACGGTTGATGACGCGGCGGTACAGGTCATTCAGGTCGGAAGTCGCAAAACGACCACCATCCAACGGAACCAGTGGACGCAAGTCAGGTGGCAATACCGGTAGCACCGTCAGGATCATCCACTCAGGCTTGTTGCCGGAATTGATGAAGGATTCCATCAGTTTCAGGCGCTTGCCCAAACGCTTGAGCTTGGTTTCGGAACCTGTCTCGCTGATTTCCTCACGCATCCGGGACACTTCGTCCTTGAGGTCGATGGTTTTCAGCAGATTCAGGATAGCTTCCGCACCCATGCTGGCATCAAACTCGTCACCAAACTCTTCGACCGCTTCCAGATAGGCTTCATCGCTCAGCAACTGGCAACGTTCCAGCGTGGTCATGCCAGGTTCAGTAACAACAAAAGTCTCAAAATAGAGAATGCGTTCGATGTCACGCAGGGTCATGTCCAGCATCAAACCAATGCGGGATGGCAAAGACTTGAGGAACCAAATGTGTGCGACCGGGCTGGCGAGGTCGATATGCCCCATGCGTTCACGACGCACTTTGGTCTGGGTTACTTCAACGCCGCATTTTTCGCAAACCACGCCACGATGCTTGAGGCGCTTGTATTTTCCGCACAAGCACTCATAGTCCTTGACCGGGCCAAAAATTTTGGCGCAGAACAGACCGTCACGCTCTGGCTTGAAAGTACGGTAGTTGATGGTTTCCGGTTTTTTGACTTCGCCGTAAGACCATGAACGGATCACTTCAGGCGACGCCAAGCCGACCTTGATTGCGTCAAAGTCGTGGGATTCCTGTTCTTTCTTGTGGAAATTCAATAAATCTTTCATCGCTATCCAATCCCGTGTTTAGTCGCGTTCCAGTTCGATATTCAAAGCGAGAGAACGGATTTCCTTCATCAAGACGTTGAAGGACTCAGGCATACTGGCTTCCATGTAGTGGTCGCCATCCACAATGTTCTTGTACATGCGGTTACGACCGTTCACATCATCCGACTTGACGGTCAGCATTTCCTGCAAGGTGTAAGCAGCACCATAGGCTTCCAGTGCCCACACTTCCATCTCACCAAAGCGCTGACCACCGAACTGTGCCTTACCACCCAATGGCTGCTGGGTAACGAGGCTGTATGGGCCAGTCGAACGGGCGTGCATCTTGTCGTCAACCAAATGGTTGAGCTTGAGCATATGCATGTAACCAACGGTTACTTTTCGCTCAAACTTGTCACCTGTGCGCCCATCGAACAGACTGGTCTGACCACTTTCCGGCAGATCTGCCAAGCGCAGCATCGCCTTGATTTCGGCTTCGTCCGCACCATCGAATACCTGTGTCGCCATCGGTACGCCTTTGCGCAGGTTGTTGGCAAGGGCAACGACTTCATCGTCGTCCAACTCATCAACAACCCGATCCTGATTGGGGTTGCCGCCAGTAGCATACACGTCGCTGATAAACTGGCGCATCTCGTCAATCTTGGCTTTGGTGTCGATCATGCGCCCAATCTTTTCACCCAAACCTTTTGCCGCCCAACCCAGGTGGGTTTCCAGAACCTGACCAACGTTCATACGTGATGGTACGCCCAGCGGGTTCAGTACGATGTCAACAGTTTGACCGTTTTCCAAATACGGCATGTCTTCGACAGGTACGATGCGGGAAACCACACCTTTGTTACCATGACGACCAGCCATCTTGTCACCGGGCTGCATCCGGCGTTTGACCGCGATGTAAACCTTGACCATCTTCAGTACACCGGGGGCAAGGTCATCACCAGCCATCAGCTTGTCGCGTTGCTTGTGCAGACGAGTCTCGTAGAGCTTTTTCTTCTCTTCGATCTGCGCAGCCAGTGATTCAAGCTGGGTATTGACCTCCTCATCCTGCATACGGATGGCAAACCAGTCTTTCTTGTCCAGATTATCCAGATAAGCCTGGGTCACAACCGTACCATTGGTCAGGCGATTTGGCCCACCGACAGCTTCCTTGCCCAGCACCAGCTTGGAAAAACGGTCAAGGATGTCAGATTCATAAATACGCAGTTCGTCACGTAGGTCTTTGCGGACTTTTTTCAGGTCTTCCTCCTGAATTGCCAAGGCACGTGCATCACGCTCCACACCGTCACGGGTGAACACACGCACGTCAATGACCGTACCCGCCATGCCGGTAGGCACACGCAGCGAGGTATCCTTCACGTCGGAAGCCTTCTCGCCAAAAATCGCCCGCAGCAGCTTTTCTTCCGGGGTCAACTGGCTTTCACCTTTCGGCGTCACCTTGCCGACCAAGATGTCGTTGGGTTTGACTTCCGCACCGACATGGATGATGCCGCATTCGTCCAGCTTGGCCAGCAGGCTCTCGCTGACGTTGGGGATGTCCGCCGTAATTTCTTCCGGTCCCAGCTTGGTGTCACGTGCCAAACAAGACATTTCCTCAATGTGGATGGAGGTGTAACGATCCTCATCGACCACACGCTCGGACAGCAGGATGGAGTCCTCAAAGTTGTAACCGTTCCACGGCATGAAAGCGATGAACATGTTCTGCCCCAACGCCAGTTCGCCTAAATCGGTGGAAGAACCATCCGCCAGTACGTCGCCACGCGCTACCACATCGCCCACTTTCACAATCGGACGCTGGTTGATGCAGGTATTCTGGTTGGAACGGGTATACTTGATCAGGTTGTAGATGTCGACGCCACCCTGCTGCTCGTTGGCTTCATCGTCATTGACGCGCACCACCACACGACCTGCATCCACGGAATCAATCACACCACCACGACGGGCTGTTACAGCAGAGCCGGAATCCTGTGCAACCGCACGTTCCATGCCTGTACCTGACAGTGGCTTGTCGGCACGCAAGCAAGGAACCGCCTGACGTTGCATGTTGGAACCCATCAAGGCGCGGTTGGCATCATCATGTTCCAAGAACGGGATCAGGGATGCCGCCACCGACACAATCTGCTTGGGGGAAACATCCATGTACTGAACTTTTTCCGCAGGCATCAGGGTAAATTCGTTTTTGTAACGGCAGGAAACAAATTCGTCTGACAAACGACCGTCATCATCCAGTTCCGCACTCGCCTGTGCGATCACGTAATTGGATTCTTCAATTGCAGACAGGTAATCAATCTGCATGGTCGGCTGACCGTCAATGACCTTGCGATAAGGGGTTTCGAGGAAGCCATAATCGTTGGTACGAGCATATACCGCCAACGAGTTGATCAGACCGATATTTGGACCTTCCGGCGTTTCAATCGGGCATACACGACCGTAGTGGGTCGGATGCACGTCACGCACCTCAAAACCTGCACGTTCACGGGTCAGACCGCCCGGCCCCAGCGCAGAAATACGACGCTTGTGGGTGACTTCCGACAGCGGGTTGTTTTGATCCATGAACTGAGACAACTGGCTAGAACCAAAGAACTCCTTGATAGCAGCAGACACCGGCTTGGAGTTGACCAGCTCTTGCGGCATCAGACCTTCGCTTTCTGCCATGGTCAGACGCTCTTTCACCGCACGCTCAACTCGCACTAAGCCAACACGGAAAGCATTTTCAGCCATCTCACCGACACTACGCACACGGCGGTTGCCGAGGTGGTCGATGTCATCCACATCATCACGACCATCGCGGATGTCGATCAGTTTGCCCAACACCGCCAGAATGTCAGCCTGATCCAACACCTCGGAACCCTTCGCTTCTTCGCGTCCCAAACGGCGATTGAATTTCATTCGACCTACCGCAGATAAATCATAGCGGTCATCAGAGAAGAATAGGTTGGCAAACAGGTTTTCAGCCGCTTCCTTGGTAGGCGGCTCACCCGGACGCATCATCCGGTAAATTTCAATCTGGGCTTCCAACTGGCTGGTGGTGGTGTCAATACGCACAGTATTGGACATGAATGGACCACGATCCAGATCGTTGGTATACAACACCCGGAAGCTGGTAACATCGGCATCACGCAGTTTTTCCAGCATATCGGCATTCACTTCGTCATTGGCACTCGCCAACAACTCGCCTGTCAGGGAATCAATCAGATTGTGCGCTAGAATTTTGCCATTCATATACTCAGGTGGCACAACCAGCTTGTTCAAACCCGCTTTTTCCAGTTGCTTTACATGCTTGGCGGTAATGCGACGTCCGGTCTCCACCAATACACGACCATCCAGCATGATGTCAAATGAAGCCAGCTCACCGCGCAAACGGGCAGGCTCCATCTCCATTTCCACACTTTTGCCACTCAGGTGAACCAAGGTTTTATCGAAGAAATAATCGAGAATCTGTTCATTTTCCATGCCCAATGCACGCAACAAGATGGTCGCAGGCAGTTTGCGGCGACGATCGATACGCACATAAATGGAATCTTTGGGATCAAATTCAAAATCAAGCCAGGAACCACGGTATGGGATCACGCGGGCGCTGTGCAACAGTTTGCCAGCCGAGTTGGATTTGCCCTTGTCGTGCTCAAAGAACACACCAGGCGAACGGTGTAACTGCGAAACGATAACACGTTCGGTACCATTGATGATAAACGTACCCTTGTCGGTCATTAGGGGCAGTTCACCCAGATAAACATCCTGCTCCTTGATGGACTTGACCACTTTGGCATCCAGCGGTGTATCCCGGTCGTAAATAACCAGACGCAATTTGACACGCAAGGATGCAGCAAATGTCAGCCCACGTAACTGACACTCCTGCACATCGAAGACAGGCTCAGCCAAGCGATAATCTACATATTCCAGCGCAACATAATTGTTGTAGCTGACAATCGGGAATACGGAGGAAAATGCCGCGTGCAAGCCGGTTTCACCACGTTGCAGAACCGGTTTCTCCAACTGCAAAAACTGCCGATAGGACTCCAACTGAATCGTGAGCAGGTCAGGCACTTCCAGAATCTGTGGGCGCTTGCCAAAATCTTTGCGGATCCGTTTCTTTTCTGTATAACTCAGTCCCATCTTCTTTCCTCAATTTCGGAGTCAGAATCCCGGCTTCCAGACATTGCCGGTTTTGTCAACTTAACAAGCGACAAAAGGCTGACAGCGCAAGATACGCTGCCAGCCTGCAAGGTATGTAAGAACTAATTGCAGTTCAACATGCCAACCCTCAGTATTACTTGAGTTCGACAGTTGCGCCTGCTTCTTCCAGTTCTTTCTTGAGCTTTTCTGCTTCGTCCTTGCTAGCGGCTTCCTTAACAACGGAAGGAACGCCTTCAACCATGTCTTTCGCTTCTTTCAGACCCAGACCGGTCGCGCCACGAACAACCTTGATAACGTTGATCTTATTCGCGCCGAAGCTGGTCATAACAACGTTGAATTCGGTTTGCTCTTCAACCGCAGGAGCAGCTTCACCGCCAGCAGCAGGACCAGCAGCTACTGCAACCGCAGCAGTAACACCGAATTTTTCTTCAATCGCTGAAATCAGGTCAACGATTTCAGTTACAGTCATGTTGGCAAAGGTTTCCAACATATCTTCTTTAGTACAAGCCATTTTGATTCTCCAAAACCTAAATCAGTAATCAGATCAATCCAAACTGATGCCAGCGGCTTCAGCTTTTTGGTCACGCAATGCAGCAAGGGTACGTGCGAACTTGTCGAGCGGAGCACGCAGGACAGCGGCCAAGGTGGCCAGTGCCTGATCGCGTGTCGGCAGTTTCGCCAGACGTTCCAACTCAGAAGCAGGAAGCATTTTGCCGTCGATAGCGACGAACTTGACTTCCATCTTGTCGTTGGCTTTGTCTTTCTTGAACTCCTTGATCAGACGCGCCGCAGAACCTGGATCTTCCTGGGAAAACGCCAGTACCAGCGGACCTACCAGACCATCCTGAACACATTCAAATGCAGTGTCCTTGACGGCGATACGCGCCAGATTGTTCTTTACGACCCGCAGATACACCCCACCCTTGCGTGCGTTTTGGCGCAGCGTGGTGAGTTGCCCTACGGTCAATCCACGGTACTCGGCAGCCACCATGGAATGAGCACTTGCAGCAACTGCGGCCACTTCAGAGACAATCTCTTTTTTCTCTTGCAGTGTTAATGCCACGTTATCTACTCCTGGTTTGGCGGACATTCCGCCATTTATCGATCACTTGCCGCTTTCCGGCTTGTGAAGGAAACAGCGTCCCAAACCATCTTACTGACTCGGGTAACGCCATCTGCGCAGGTTCTCTACCACTTCAGCGAAAGGCAGAACCATTAAGTTTTCGGAAAACACCTGCGGTCTTTGACGACATACATCCATGTATATCTTGATTGCCTTGCGGCAGCTTTCATCCATGAAAGCAGGGAGATGGAGCCTTCACGGCTCCAAATCAGTTAGTAAGACAGTGATGCACCATCAACTGTCAAACCTGTCCCCATTGTGGTGGACACAGCAACTTTCTTCAGATAAACACCCTTGGAGGTAGACGGCTTCAGTTTTACCAGATCCGCCACCAGCGCATTGATGTTACCGGCCAGTTTGTCGGTATCGAATTCCACATTACCTACGGAACAATGGATGATACCGGCCTTGTCAGTACGGTACCGCACCTGACCAGCCTTAGCATTACGCACAGCACCTGCCACATCAGGGGTCACAGTGCCGACTTTCGGGTTTGGCATCAAGCCGCGCGGACCAAGGATTTGACCCAGTTGACCGACGACACGCATCGCGTCAGGACTGGCAATGACCACATCGAAGTCCATTTTGCCCGCCTTGATTTCGGCAGCCAGATCATCAAAACCCACGATGTCTGCGCCTGCTGCCTTGGCAGCTTCAACGTTCGCACCCTGAGCAAAAACTGCAACACGGACAGTTTTGCCATTACCATTTGGCAACACGGTGGAACCACGTACAACCTGATCGGATTTACGCGGGTCAACACCCAAATTGATACTTACATCAACGCTTTCAACAAACTTGGCACGCGGCAGGGATTTCAGTGTGTCCAGAGCCTCAGCCAGCGCATAAGACTTATTGGTATTAACTTTCTCAGCGATTGCTTTTTGACGTTTGGTCAGCTTTGCCATCTTACACCCCCTCCACTTCAAGACCCATGCTGCGGGCGGTGCCTGCAATGGTACGTACCGCCGCATCCATAGAAGCAGCCGTCAGGTCTGGCGTCTTGGTCTTGGCGATTTCTTCCAGTTGGGCACGGTTAACCTTGCCAACCTTGTTACTGTTAGGGCGGGCGCTGCCAGACTTGATGCCTACTGCCTTTTTGAGCAAAACAGAGGCTGGCGTGGTTTTCATAACAAACGTAAAGCTTTTGTCGCTATACGCTGTAATTACCACTGGAGTTGGCAAACCAACTTCCATACCCTGCGTAGCAGCGTTGAATGCCTTGCAGAATTCCATGATATTCAGACCACGCTGACCCAGCGCAGGACCGATAGGTGGACTTGGATTTGCTTTACCAGCCGGAACTTGCAGCTTGATATAGCCAATGACTTTCTTTGCCATGATAGTTTCCTATATAAACGGGTGATAACGCCTTACGGCTCCCCTAGCTACCAAGTCAGGTTTTTTCGACCTGGTAGAACTCAAGCTCAACGGGCGTTGAGCGACCAAAAATCTGCACTGCGACCAACAGGCGGTTTTTTTCATAGTTAGCTTCTTCGACAACGCCGTTGAAGTCCTTAAATGGCCCATCAGTAACACGCACCACTTCACCCGCATCAAACAAGACTTTGGGACGTGGCTTTTCTGCACCTTCTTCAACACGGCGCATGATATTGTCGACTTCTTTCTGTGTAATGGGTGCAGGCTTATCAGCCTTGCCCCCGATGAAACCCAGCACTTTCGGTGTTTCTTTCACCATATGCCAAGTATCATCATTCATTTCCATTTCGACCAGCACATAGCCGGGGAAAAACTTGCGCTCACTGCGCCGCTTTTGCCCATCACGCATTTCAACGACCTCTTCGGTCGGCACCAGCACATGACCAAAAGCATCCTGCAAGCCAAAACGCACGATGCGCTCTTCCAAAGAACGCTTTACCTGATTCTCAAAGCCGGAATAAGCCTGAACTACAAACCATCGCTTAGCCATCAGGAAACCCCTCCCAACAAGCTTTGGATACCCCAGCCAAGCAGTGAGTCAACAATCCAAAGAAAAATGGAAAGGATCAGAACGATAACCATCACCATGAGCGTCGTCTTCAGGGTTTCATCACGTGTAGGCCATACCATCTTGCGCACTTCAAGGCGGGAATCCTTCATGAAACCCACCAACGAACGACCCGCTTGAGTGGTCAGCGCAACCGCAGCTCCCGCCCCTGCCACAACCAACAGACCAACCACGCGCAGCAGCAAGGAAACCTGCTCACCTTGCCAAGTCTCAAAATAGTAAAAACCCACGATCCCTGCCAGTAGCAGCGCGAGTGCAATGACGAGCTTTACCGTATCAAGCGATGAGCCCTGTTCTTCGGTATGATCTGACATTTTATTTTCACCAAACCTGACAGTCGAATGACTTTGGACAAGAGACTGCTTTGTACAAAACAATTTGTTATCCAAAGCCATCTGAAAAGATGGCAGGCCAAGAGGGAATCGAACCCCCAACCTGCGGTTTTGGAAACCGCTGCTCTGCCAATTGAGCTATTGACCTGTAAAAGCAGAAAGAGCAGGGAGCATACTCCCCACCCCTTCAAAACACAAGCAATTACTTACTCGATAATCTTGGCAACAACACCGGCACCAACAGTACGACCACCTTCACGAATAGCGAAGCGCAGACCTTCTTCCATCGCGATCGGGTTGATCAGACTGACAACCAGCTTGACGTTATCGCCCGGCATTACCATTTCCACACCTTCCGGCAGGTCGCAAGCGCCTGTTACGTCGGTGGTACGGAAGTAGAATTGTGGACGGTAGCCTTTGAAGAACGGGGTGTGACGACCACCTTCTTCCTTGGACAGAACGTAAATTTCTGCTTCAAATTTGGTGTGCGGCTTGATGGAGCCTGGCTTGCACAGTACTTGACCACGTTCTACGTCGTCACGTTTGGTACCGCGCAGCAACAGACCTACGTTGTCACCTGCCATACCTTGATCAAGCAGCTTGCGGAACATTTCCACGCCGGTAACAGTGGTGGTTTGGCTGGCACGGATACCAACGATTTCGATGGACTCACCAACTTTAATAACACCACGCTCGATACGGCCTGTTACGACAGTACCACGACCGGAGATGGAGAATACGTCTTCTACCGGCATCAGGAAAGTGCCGTCAACCGCGCGTTCTGGCTCAGGGATGTAGCTGTCCAGCGCATCAATCAGGCGGGCGATGGATGGCTCGCCGATCTCGGATTGATCACCCTCCAAGGCTGCACGGGCAGAACCCTTGATGATTGGGGTGTCGTCACCAGGGAAGTCATAGCTGGAGAGCAGCTCACGCAGTTCCATTTCAACCAGTTCCAGCAGCTCTTCGTCATCAACCAGATCACACTTGTTCATGTAAACAACGATGTAAGGTACACCTACCTGACGAGACAACAGGATGTGTTCACGGGTCTGCGGCATTGGGCCGTCAGCAGCGGAACATACCAGAATGGCGCCGTCCATTTGCGCTGCACCAGTGATCATGTTTTTTACATAGTCAGCGTGCCCTGGGCAGTCTACGTGTGCGTAGTGGCGATTGTCAGATTCGTATTCAACGTGAGCAGTGGAGATAGTGATACCACGTGCCTTTTCTTCTGGTGCTGCGTCGATCTGGTCGTATGCTTTGGCTTCACCACCGAACTTGCGGGACTGCACAACAGTCAGCGCTGCGGTCAGAGTGGTTTTGCCGTGGTCAACGTGACCGATTGTCCCTACGTTTACGTGCGGCTTCGTGCGTTCAAATTTACCTTTTGCCATTTTCGATAACTTCCCGTTAAATTCTTTTCAATAACTGGTGCTCTTGGGCAGACTCGAACTGCCGACCTCGTCCTTACCAAGGACGCGCTCTACCACCTGAGCTACAAGAGCAAAAACTATCTAACGACTCAGCCAGAATTTGGAGCGGGTGATGGGAATCGAACCCACACCATCAGCTTGGAAGGCTGAGGTTCTACCATTGAACTACACCCGCCTGAAGCCTTTTTTGCCCACACCGCATGACGATATGAATCAAGCTGAACGTGTAAACCAATAAAATATGGTGGAGGGGGAAGGATTCGAACCTTCGAAGGCAGAGCCAACAGATTTACAGTCTGTCCCCTTTGACCGCTCGGGAACCCCTCCGACTGGAAAGGCGCAGATTTTGAGTGAAACCCTTGTCCTTGTCAACACTTAAAACAACACAATCCTGCATTATTTTCATCATGGATTCCAAGCCATTCTCCCGCAAGCAAATTATGCCTCACGGCCCTAATGGCCCCTTGTTGGTATCAATCTTGTAAATGAGGTCAACGCCCTGCTGGATGCCAGTTTCCGCCTGGATCTGCAAACGTTTGTTGATTTGGTAAGTAACCGCTACCCGCTGTAAGGAATCAAACAAGCTGACGATATAGCGCACATACAAGCGCGGCCCCAGACGCTTGCCCAGTGACAGCTCGCTTTGCTCAAAACTGCCGTTTTTGGCTTTCAACCCCACCTCATCCAGCCCGAGATTACCGCCAATTTGCCGTGCCAAACCTTCACCACCGGCAATACCAAGCCCGGTAATGGCATCCATCAGCAAGGATGATTGGTCGCCGCTAACAGTCGACATTGCCCTGCCCGTCAACAGATAGCTAAGCGTATCGCTCTGGCTTTGTTGCGGGCTGGAAAACAGGGTGGATTCAGGGCGCTTGACTGTACCCGCGAGTTCCATACCAACCTGAATATCACCATCCTCGACTTCCCGCACCGCCCGCACGTCCAGCCCCGGATTATCCACTGGACCATTGAACAGCAACCTGCCGCGTTCGATTTGTAAATTTTGCCCGTAAGCCTTGTACGTGCCACCCTCCACGTTCAGCACACCCTGCGCCACGATGTCCTGACGGGTACGCAGTACCCGCAGTTTGCCGGTCAAGCGAGCATCCAGCCCGAACCCTGTGAATTGCACCTTGTCGCCCAGTTCGATACTAACATCGGGATTGATATTCAGCGGTGCTTCCTTGACCAACACGGCTGTGGCTTGGCGGGTGGTATTGCGCCCGACGATGACCACATCCCCTGAACGCACCTTGGCACTTGCCGGAAACTCACGCAAGCTAACCGTGGTTTCGGGCACTTGCACCACACCCGTGATGTTCACATCTACCGGGCTGGCCTGGATATGCAGATTGGGTGAAACCAGTGCCTGTATCTCGTGGGTATCCATCAGCCGCAGGTTATTGCCTGTCAGCTTGACATCAGCCTGCCAATTGGGAAGATTTGCCAGCGACAACACACCAGTGGCATTCAGGGCTCCCTGCCCTGCCCGCAATGTACCGACAAGGTTGGCACGATCTGCTCCATCCGCCTGCATGGTGAGGGTAATGGCATCCAGGGTCACGCCTGCTTCCGGCAAATGCACCTGACCGTTGCTTAAGCGAGCACTGCCGGTAATGTTCGGGCTGGCAAGCAAGCCGGAAACCTGCACATCGCCGACAACTTGTCCTTTCAACTGGTCAATTTGCGTGGAAAACTGTTCCAGCCAACCGATGTCCGGTACATCAACCTTGATGTTGGCATTCAACCGATGCCGCCCGTCCTGTGGTGACAGAGTTACCTGACCGTTGGCTCGCAAGGTTCCCCGCTTCAACAAATCCAGGCTGGCTTGCACATCAGCCTGACGATCATGTAAATCCAGCTCGGCTTTGGCATTGGCATACTGCAAGGTTTCAGTTTTACCCTTGCCGTCATGCAGCCCCAAGCTACTATCTGGCAAGCGCAAGCTGAGTTTCGCTACAGGATTCCCGCCGGACTGGGCAAAACGGTACTCGGCATTGGCAGAACCCGGCAAGCTGATGGTGTCCGGTAGCCACGCTTTCAACATGACCAGCGGAAACTGTTGCAACGTACCATTGATGCTAAAACCCTCACGCTGCGCCCATGCCGGTTTACCACACACTTTTGCCCCTGCCGGATTGCTCAGGCAAATGTCTGAACTGCTGAAGGCGCTAGCGGAAGCAGCCAGATTGACAGCCCCCGCCATGTTCCAGTTACCAGCGGGCGTATCACGCAATGACAGGTTTTGCACACCCCCTTTCCATGCACCGTCTTTCCAGCCACCATTGGCGGTGAAATCGGCCTTGCCATCAGCATGAACCAATTGGGCAACAAGCCGGTGGTTGTCGATACTGCCCTGCCCGTCGAGCGTGGCTGACTTGAGTTCGTTGTTACCATTTTTAAAGGCTTGCAGCACCCATTTGAGGTTGTAACGCTCACCTTCCTGGGTGGCTTTCAGTTCCAGCGTGCCGAGACGGAAATCCTGATAGCGCAACTTGCTGCCTTGCAGGTCAGCCTGAATAACCGGTTTGGCAAGCGTCCCCTTGAGGATTCCCTCACCTTTTACGCCACCCTCCAGCCCACGCCAGACTTCAGCCAAATTGCGGGCATCCACTTTCCAACGCAGATCGAAAGGTTCACTGGCTTGCCCGCTGAGTTCGGCATGATTGCCACCGACCCAGGCATCCAGTGATTGCAATGCCAACAATTTGCCATCCCACGCCCCTTTACCTTTCACATCCACCGGGTAATCACGCAGCTTGCCCTGCAACTTGCTGACTTCCAAGGTGAGGTTGGGTTTACCGTCACGCCATGTACCGCTGGAAACCAGACTGGCATCCAGTTGGGCGGGCATATCCTTGACGAAAGGAGCCGGGTTGAGGGTAGTTCCGTTCAGGTCAGCCTGCCAGGAAAAACCATCCTGCCAGCCGAGTGTGCCTTTGCCTGTCACCTTGCCAGCCGCCCCCTCCAGTTGCAGGCTGTTGACCACCAGGTTTGCCAGTGTACCCTTGCCTTGCAGATGCCCCTGATAACGTGGGTAAGCGGCATATTGCCAGTCAGCGTCGATCGACAACTCGTATTGTTGCAGCTCCCCGCCCAGATGCGCTTTTCCCTTGCCAAGTCCCCAGACCGGATTGGTGGAATCCACCGCAAGATTGACATCCAGCGGATGCGGGCGGGCAAGCCCCATATTGCCATCCACTATAAGCGTTGCCTGCCCTTGCCCGTCATCTACCTGCGCCTGCAAGCTGTCAAGCTGCAAGCGTCCGTCACGGGTATGCCCGTGTGCCGTCACGTTGCGCAAGACCGGCAACAGTTTGCCATCCCGCCAGATTTCGATGGAACCAATCCGAGCCTGCTGCATATCAACATTGAACGGCAGCAGGATGGTTGGCAATACAAACGGTTTTGTATCGTCCTCCGCCCCACTATCCTGCAAATGCAGCGTCAGCTTGTCCACATGCAGCTCATCCACCCGCAAGGTTGCAGGTGTACCGATTTCCAACCGGTTGCTGATACGCACCCCTTCAGCCTCCACCTGTGTCGTATCATCGTGCCAGTGCAAACGTTGCAAACGAATGCCTTGCAGCAATGCCCCGTCTACCCCTGCCAGCTCCAGCTCCGGCACAACATGCTGGAGATTGCTGGCAAGAATGCGCGTACCACTGCTGGAACTTGCCAGCAAGGCCAGTGTTACCAGCAACAGCAATACCACCAGCAACAGGGCAGCTAGCGGATGGATCAGCAGGTAATGCAGCAGTTTTCTCACAAATCAGGCCCTAGGCTGAAATAGAAATGCGGGTCACGGGCATCATCCGTCGGCACGGCAATATCTGCTCGCACCGGGCCAAGCGGTGATTTCCAGCGCACTCCGACCCCGACCCCGACCTTGAGAGCGGCATCGGCGGGCTGGTCAAAAGCATCCCCGGCATCGACAAAAGCTGCAGCACTCCATTTGTCAACCAGCGGGTGTTCGTATTCGAGACTGGCCGTCAGCGAATGCTTGCCGCCGACAACTTCGTCATCGTCATTGGTTTCACCGATGGATTCAAAATCGTAACCGCGCACCGAATTCTGCCCACCCGCAAAAAATCGTAGTGACTTGGGCATTTCATCCAGATCATTGGTCAGGGTGGAACCGGCAGAACCCTGTACAATCAACTTGCCTTGGTTGGACAGGGTGCGCAGGTATTTGCCCTGTACCTTGCCCTGCAACACGCTTTGATCACTCAACAGGCTTTTGTGCGCCCCCTGCACTTCCGCCGCCAGCAACCAGCCATCACGCGGAAATAACGGATCATCACTTTGGGTCTTTTTCGCCCTTGCCCCCAGCAGGGTCAGGCGTGATTCGGTAGCCTCCTCCCCCACTACTTGCGTGGTTTCATCGAGGTAATTGATGAAAACCGTTTGCTGCCAACCGCTGTCATTGCGCCGGTTATAGTCGACACCGAGTTTGAAAGCATTGCTCTTGATGTCATCGTTATCGCTTTTCCGCCAGCCAATCGAAGCACTGGTGTATTCGTGCTCCGGTTCCCACAGCGGAACCTTGTAAGTCATTTCAGCCGATTGCTCACGCACGCCTGCCTTTCCCTTGGCGGCAATCTTGTGTCCTTTGCTATTGACCCAGTGGATGTCCATGCCTGCTTCCACCCGCACCCCGGTATCCGTGCCGTAACCCAGCTTGCCGGTATAGCTGTAACGCTTGCGGCGTTCAGCAGTGATTTCGACCGGAACCTTGCCGTCTTTGGCATCACGGAAACGGCTGTTGACCTGCACATCACTGTAGAAACTGCTGCCTTCCAAAATGCGCTGCTGCTTGAGGATCACTTCCACATCAAAGGTGTCACCCTCACGTAGGCGGATATAGCGCTTCAGGCGTTTCTGGTCGAGGATGTCCTGCGCCACCGTGACCTGCCCAATGCGGTAACGCTTGCCAGTATCGAAATGCACTTGCACTTGCGCCTGGCGTGTATCCGGGTTGACGCGGATTTCGCGTGCCAGGTATTGCGCATCGAAAAAGCCCAGATTGTTGGCGGTACGGCTGAGGCTGGTCTTGAAATCTTCATACGGCTGGTGCACCAGCACCTCACCCGGCTGGTAAGGCGGCTTGGCGGCAATCTCGCGGAAAGCGGGCAAGTCAACCCCTTCACCTGTCACCTGCACATCCACCTGAGTGACTTTGACCGGTTCGCCGGGTTGCACTGCCACATTCAGTGCCAGACAGTTGGCCTGTTGCACCGGAGTAATGTGGACACGGGCGGCGTAATAACCCATCGCTTCCGCCCCTTCCAGCATCTTTTCTTCGGCAGACTCGATGAAACGCCCGACCCGCTCGGCAGGGGAATCGCATTGCAGGTTACGCAAGGACGGCATGAATGCCTTGAGGTTTTCCGCTAGGGATTCCCCAGCACCTTGCACCGTCACCTTGACGGGCGACTCGGCCTTGGCAGCCGCCTCTTTTTCGGTTTGCTGGAAAAAAGCCGCTGTTGTCGGTGCGCTTGCCCCCAGCAGGCACAAGCCCCAAACGATTCTTTTCATGATGCGGCCTTACCTCTTGTTGTCACTATTGCTCAAATACCCATTTCAGAATGGCATCCTGCACACCATGCCCGCCTTTGCCGTTTTGCACCAGCACTACCACCAGCCGCTTGCCGGTGCGGGTCAGCATGTAACCGGCAATCGCACTGGCATCGTTCAGCGTGCCGGTTTTCATGTGGCTACGACCGCGCAAGTCTTCCTCCCGGAAACGTTTTGCCAGTGTACCATCTTCCCCCAGCAGCGGCATGGAGGCCATGAACTCCGGCATGTACGGGTCACGCCAAGCCGTTTCCAGCAACTGCCCCAACTGGCGGGCGGTGATACGCTCCACCCGCGACAGGCCGGAACCGTTTTCCACTACCATGCCGGTGTAATCAATCCCCGCCTGTTGCAGCAGGTCAGCCATCGCCATCCGGCTTTTTTCCAGCGTGGCAGGCTCACCCTGCACCTTCGCCCCCAGCGTCAGGAACAGGTTGCGGGTCATGACATTGTTGCTCCACTTGTTGATGAAGCGGATTTGCTCACCCAGCGTGCGCGACTCATGAGTATGCAGTAACACATCAGCCCGCCCCACCTGCCCGCTTTGCAACTTGCCTGCGAACTCGCCACCCAGTGAATGCCAGATGTCGCGGAAGGCATTAAACACATGTTCTTCCGGGGTAGACATGACACGCAGGATAAAGTTTTTGCCACACATCGCTGCATACGTGCCTGACACTTTCATCACCGCACCTTCCTGCTTGAAATCCGGCTGGTAATGCTCCTTGCGGCACTCGCCTTTGGACAGCACCATGCGGTTATCCAGTTGCAAACCGGGAATCTGCGGGAATGGGGTCACATTCACCACGCCTTTGCTTTCGTCGGCTTCAAACAGGAAACGGTTCGCCTGAAAGTTAAACATCAGCGCTGAGGGTGGTGCGTTGTACACGCGGGTCGGCTCATTATCGAAAGCACCGGGATCATGGTGCGGGATACTGAAATAGCTGTTATCCACCAGCAAATTGCCCCGGATCGCTTTTAGCCCCTTGAGTTGCAGGTCATGCAACAACTGGCGGAACGCCTCATCCGTCAGGAACGGGTCGCCATACCCCTTGAGGATCAAATCGCCGTTGAGGACACCATCCTTGAGTTCACCGCGTGTCCAGGCTTCGGTTTTCCAGGTGTAGGAAGGGCTGAGCAGCTTGAGTGCCGTCCAGGTCGTCAGCAGTTTCATCACTGATGCCGGGTTGCGCGGAACCTTGTCGTTATGCACCACCATCGGCATATCAGCATTAAGGTCGCGGATATACACGCTCAGGCTGTCGGCAGGCAGGTTGTAACGCTGCATCAGGGTGGTGATGTCCGCTGGCAATTCCAGCGTTTGCTGGTGGCGGATCAAAGCAAGCTCGGCTGGCTGCGGAGCACTGCGCCCCGGCAACAGGTCAGCCGCGACAGCATGACCAACGCAGGCGCACAGTCCTGCCAGAAGTGCAAGTTTCTTCAACATATCGGCTTCGTTGTGGTTTTAAATGCCTGCCAGTTCCAGCACTTCGATACCGTCAGCGGTGTAGTGCCAGCGCAGGTCAAACTCATACAGACGCATGGCGTATACCCGCCCGTCCTGTTGCCCGTGCTGGTAAGACGGGCGCGGGTCTTGCCCCAGAATCTGTTCGATCAGGCAACGCAAATGCAGGTTTCGCTCCCCCCCTTGTGCAGCACATTGCTGGCTGGCGAGGGGCGCAAACCGCACCGGCAAGGGTATTTCGGGTGCTTGCGGCGCAAAGCCTGCGCTTGCCTGCGGGAGCGCATCAGCATACGGAAGATACGGTTTAATATCCAGCACGGGCGTGCCATCCAGCAGATCAGCCCCTTGCAGCGTCAGGGTGATGTTACTCCCCTGCACCTGAATGCTGCTTAACCCGGCAACCGTCAGACCAATGGGATTGGGGCGGAAAGTGGAACGGGTGGCGAATACGCCCATGCGGGCATTGCCACCCAGACGCGGCGGGCGCACGGTCGGTTTCCAGCCCTGCTGTTGGGTGGCATGGAACACGAAAATGAGCCAGACATGGGAAAAACCTTCGAGGCCGCGCACGGTTTCGGGCTGGTTGTAAGGGGGCAACAAGCTCAGGGTGGCTTGTGCCGCAGTGACCAGACCGGGCTGACGGGGGATACCGAATTTTTCCTTGTAGGGGGAAGTGATGATACCGATGGGGGAGAGGGGAATCCCTTCAGGCGTAGAAGAAACCCCTCCCGCCCTCCCCTTGTCAGGGGAGGAAGAGGATGCCTCCGATTTGCTTTTATTATCCCGATTCACGGCTGCACTCCTGCTGATGTATGCGGATTCACAACTAGCGCCAGCCACTCCGCCCACTCCAGCAAATGCCCGCCCAGCCAGCCACCATGTGCTGCCACCACCGCATACAACCCCCACATGAGCAAGGCTGGTGCAAGCACAAAGCCAATCGCAGGGGTAAACGTCAGAAAAACCCAGGCTGCACTGGTTTTGTAGTGATTCTGCTCCAGATTATGCGCAATCTGCTCCCGCCAGCGTTGCGGCAACCACAAGGTCGCAGCCCCACCTGCCAACGCAAAATGCACCAGCGTCGGAACCAGCGTAGAGAGCATCATGAAATACACCCACCAGTGGTTCACACTCCAGAGGGCAGCCCGTAACCCCGCAAAAATCACGCCCAAATCCACCAGCGTCTTGCCAGCCGCCACATTCCCCAATGCCGTCGCCACCACCAGTACCGCCGCGATCAAAAACAAAAACACCAACGCAAACACCAAATCCAGCAACCCAAACCCCAGAGCTGACCAGCCGCCATGATGCCCCGCCCGCGCTGCCTGTAACAACCCCCGCGTCACCCCCAGCGACAACCAATCCAACGGCGCATTCACCAACGGCAACACCAACCAAAACAACAATAAAGCCATGTACCCGGGAGCTGGCGGCGAATAGCGTAAACTGACATAGCCCAAGACCAGAAATACCACACTATAAAACAACCAGAACCAGCCCACCTTACCTTTACCCGCAGCCCATTGCTGCATCGCCGCCAATAAAACTATAATTGCACCAGCGCCAGCGCCAGCGCCAGCGACAGCGCCAGCGCCAGCGCCAGCGCCAGCGCCAGCGCCAGCGACAGCGACAGCGACAGCGACAGCGACAGCGACAGCGACAGCGACAGCGACAGCGAAAGCGAAAGCGAAAGCGACAACGACAGCGACAGTGCCAGCGAAAGCGCCAGCGACAGTGCCAGCGACAGTGCCAGCGACAGTGCCAGCGACAGCGCCAGCGACAGCGCCAGCGACAGCGCCAGCGACAGCGCCAGCGACAGCGACAGCGGTGCGATAAACTGCGTCATGTGAACGTCGAATAGAGCGGTAGAGCAATACGCCTGTCAACCAGCCCCCACCATACATGAACAGAAAAAAGCCAAAAATGGCATAAAAATCTCTCAAGAGTTTACCAACGTCACCGTCTAACAAGCCTACAACGCCACTCCATAGTAACGACATCAGTCCCAACACTACCCACTGTCGCCATCCTTGCCAGCGGAACAACAGCCATAGACTCAGCCACAACCCCAGAGCAATACCCACCAAGAAGAACCAACGCTGCCAAACATCCAGCGTCGCTGCATCTTGTCCCATAAAGTTGAAATCACCAACTAACCCATTGCCACCGATTGCCCACGCAATGAAAAACGAAAAGATGGGGTAGAGGAAGGCTAAACGCAGGCACTTGTCGTAGGACTCAGGCGTGAAAGGGTTGAAGCCGAAAGTTTTGTGGATGATGCCCCTAGGGTTGGCGGGCGTGACGTAGATTTGGTTAAGGTTGTCACGATCGCCGATCCAGTCGCTGACCTTATCCAGCAGCCTGCCAAGCGCGTTGAGATACAGCCTGCCCCAGTTGTTTTCCTTGAGCTGTTTGATTGCCCAGTCAAATGATTCCTTTTTTTCAGGTGTATTCAATACCTGCCAATTGGTATAACCCCACCACACCAGCGGCACAACCAGCAACAACAGCCACGGTTTTTCACCCGCAACAATGGCAATGAATTCATTCAGGGCTTCAAACATGGGGACACCCGCGATGATAAGTTGTGCTGATTGTAGCGGAGCGTGGCGGAAAAAGCGCGGGTTGGCGTCAGGGCAGGATTACAGTGGATGGGGGCTAGCCTGCAAAGCCCACTTCCCAAATCCCTCTGAACACACTATATTTGTAGTCTATTGTCATACATTAAGGGTGATGGTCATGTTGTCTTCCGTGTTGAGTGTCCGATTAAGTGATGCTGAGCGCAGCCTCCTAGAGGTTGCCGCTGGTCATGCCCGCCTCAAACTGGGCGATTTTATCCGCCGTAGAGCGTTGGAAGCCGCCGAAGCCGAATTGTTGGAGCGCAATACCATTGTCATTCCGTCCAGCCGTTGGGAAGAAATTGAAGCACTTGTCAATGCGCCAGCACGAGTCCTTCCAGTGGTGAAAGAACTTGCCAGCTACGCTCCGACATGGAAACCCTGAATACCATCCGCCCCTTGGCGGAAAATGATGACCGCTCCAGTTTTGATTGCGGCAGGGCATCACTGAACGGCTGGTTTCAACGTAATGCCTGGCGTAACCAGATGACGGGTGTATCCCGGACGTATGTATTGCCTGATCCAACGCAGCCACAACAAATCAAAGGCTATGTGACCTTGGCTGCCGGGGAAATCCGCCGCGATTTTTTGCCAAAAAGTCAGCAGCGCAATATGCCCGACCCTCTGCCTATCGTATTACTGGGGCAATTGGCGGTGGATATTGCTCACCAAGGCACAGGCGTTTCCAAAGTATTGTTGGCAGCCACGTTTACGTTCGCAGTACACGTTTCCAAAACCATCGGCAGCTTTGCACTGGTAACGCACCCTTTGGATGACAATGCCCGCGCCTTCTATCAGCGATGGGGGTTCAGCACTTTAGAGCCAGACCCGCAACAAGCGATGTACATCCGTATCCGTGATCTGGAAGCGTCTGGCGTGCAGTAAACTTAGGAACTCTGCACCACCCTACGCAGAAAATGTCACCAGCGCTCGCGCAACTTCGCCCACATCACCCCCATGTATTCATACACCGCCCGTCGCGCTTCGGTAAAATTGTCGCTATCAGGAAACACATCCGTCGGGCTGAAAGCGGCGTTGCTTTGCTCCAGGTAATGGGTCGGTGCAGGCAATACCTCCACCCCGGCCTGCCGGAACAACCCCACGGCTCGCGGCATGTGCGAAGCCGATGTCACCAGTGCCACCCGTTCCGCCCCCACCTGCTGGCGGATAACCTGCGCCTGGGTTTCGGTATCCTGCGAATCCATGTCCAGCACAATATCAGCCGGATTCACCCCCAACTGCACCGCCAACGCCTGCATTGCATCCGCATCAGCCCCAGAACCAAACACGCGCCCACCCGACACCAGCAGTTTCGCCCCCGCTTGCTGCCGATACAGGCGCACACCTTCCACCAGCCGCGCCAGCGAAGCCTCACTCAAACGCGAATGCAACGGCAAAGCCATATCCGACGACGTACCACCGCCCAGCACCACCACCCAACGTACATCCGCAGGCAAGCCAACGACCGGCGGATATTCCCGTTCCAGTGAACGCAAGGCAGACTCAAAGCCCCAGCCATAGCCCTGTGCCAGCAACAGCAGGAAACCCAGCGTCGCCAGCACCTTGCCGGTTTTCTGCCTGCGCGACAGCCATAACAGCAGCAGACCGCCCAGCAACAACAAAAAGCTCAGCGACAACGGCATGATGGAAGAGGAAAACAGCTTTTTGAACAGGAACATCAGGCTTGCCCCGCCCCGATATGCTGCAACTCGCCCAGCCCGCGCAACAGCTTGACCACATTGCCGCAACACTGTTCCAGCGCATCCAGTAGCGGGGCGAGCAGTGTCGCCAGTTGCAGGGTTTGGGTATTTGCCAGTAGTTGCCCCAGGGCTTCCTGTGGATTCTTGCTCACGACGACCTCCTGAATTCGTTTACCATGCAGTTTGTCAGCCTGTTTTGCGTCAAACAGGCAAGCGGCGCATGATTGCTGGTTAAATTGCAACTTTTCGGCTATTTGCAACTCCATAACCATAACAAGAAAACCACGAGGAGCGGTGTATGTCCATGCTAAAAAAACTCCTGTCATCCGTGACAGGTCAAATCCTGATCGTTTTGCTGGGTCTGGCAATTGTGTCTGCGTGTAGCAATCTGGATACCCAAGCCAACCCCAAACCCGCCATGAGCGTGGCAGGAACCCAGTGGGAACTGCACAAACTGGGCAAGGATACGCTCACGCTTGCCCCACCCATCTCCATCAATTTTGACAGTGACCGGGTAGCGGGCTATTCCGGCTGCAACCGTTACTTTGCCAGCTACACTGCCAGTGGGGATGGCGTGTTTGGTGTAGGCCCGATCGGTGCAACCAAAATGGCCTGCATGGGTGAAGGCGGTCAACTGGAACAGCGTTATTTCGAGGAACTGGGCAAAGCCAACCAGTACGGCATTATCCTCAACCAGTTGCACCTGATGGATGCCAAGCGCAATGTCCTGATGGTGTTCAATGTTGCCAAAACGGAAACCGGCAACAACAAATAAATTTATTTTACCGTCCATCATAAAAATCAAACGGGTGGGCAAGCCTGCGATGGTGGCTCACCTACTCCCCCCCTAGACTGAACGCCGTACCAATAACCAAATAACGATTGTACGGTTTTCGTCATGAACAAACTGTTTTGCCTCAAACCTTGGCTACCACTGGCATCTGTCCTGCTGGTTGCCGCCTTGCAGTCTGCCCAGGCAGGCACAATGGATCCCCTCAACCCGGCGGAACTCAGCCGCGCCACCAGCATGGCAACGGCTGCCTCCCCTGCCAACACCCAACGTTCTCTGTCTGTCAACACCACGCCTGCTCCCGAGCTGCTACTGGTCGAGCGCCACCCCAACAAAAAGGGGCAAACAGCACGACTGGCTGACGTTTACACCTACGATTACAGCAGCAACGAAACCATCCTCACGCTCATCAATCTGGATACCAATCAGGTGCTTGCCACCCAGCGTCAGCAAAACCTGCAATTGCCCCTGACTGACAACGAGCTGCGTCGTGCTGCCGCCCTGATTTTTGCCGATGACGAGCAACGCAGCCTGCTGGAACGCGAATTCCGCCGCATCACCGGGCAACCGCTCACCGATCTCTACCAGCAGCTTCAGGTCAAGGCATTTGTGTTCCATGCCTCCAGCCTGCCGGAACAGCTTAATGCCGCATCCCGGCAATGCGGTTTGCACCGCTGCGCCCAGGTATTGCTGTACACCGCTGACTCGGTGGTGTTTGAAATCAGCCCGATCGTCAACCTGTCTGCGGGTGTGATCACCCAGAACATCGGTTTTTAGGGGGAAACACTCATGCGATACCGTCATACCCTGCTGACACTCTGCCTGCTGGCCTGGTGGCAAGCGCCCGTCAACGCCGCCCCCACCAGCACCTGTAGCGGGCAAACCCTCAGCAAAACCTTCGCTTCCGGGGCAAGCTGGAACCTGTGCTGGACTACCCGTCAGGCCGAAGGTGTAGTGCTTTCCCAAATCAGCTACAAAGCACCTGCCCATGCCCAGCGCCGGGTACTGGGGGAAGCCAGCCTTTCCCAACTGGAAACGGCGCTGGATGATGGTTCCGTCACCCCGTTGTTCCTGACCACGGAAGCCGGGTTGGGTGGAACCAACCTGCAAACCCTGCCTGCCAGTGCTTGCCCCGGTGGAACACTCCACGCCAGTGGCGGGCGCAACGTGCTGTGTGCCACTACCCGCGACCACGGCTACCACTACAAGTACACCAGCCAACGACAAGGGCAGTTGTGGGAACTTGCCAGCCAGTCACAAATCGGCGCACGCAATTACACGCTACGCTGGCGCTTTTACGAAAACGGTACCATTGAACCCTCCCTGGGTCTTAGCGGCGAGTTGCCCATCGTCAATGCCAGCAACAGCCAGTACGGTTGGCCTGCTATGGCAAGCGGCAACATTGCCACCGGTTTCACCGACCATGCCTTGTGGCGGCTGGATTTTGACCTTGACACCACCCATGCCAACGACATGGTGGAAGAAATCACCAGCACACCCAGCAGCGACCGCCTGCGCAAAACCAAAGCCATCACCACAGTCGGTACGGAAACCGGGCGCACCTTCGACCCGGAAACCAAGCGCTTCTGGCGGGTGCGTGATGGCATCCTCAACAACGGAGCGGTTGGCAACCTGTCCTACGAACTAGTGCCTACCCGTTACGACCAGAGCCGCGCCAACAGCGCCAACGAAGCATGGCTGGCACAAGACGTCTTCTTCACCCGCTACAACGCCTGCGAAAAATACGCTGCCAACAACCCGACCAGCGGCTGCACCGGCAATGTCAGCCAGTTTGTGAACGGCGAAAGCCTCAACCAGCAAGACGTGGTGGTCTGGTACAAGCAGAGTTACCACCACCTGCCCCGCAGCGAAGACAGCAACCGCATCGGCACGGTCTGGAGCAGCTTCCAGCTTCTGCCGCGTGACTGGCATTCGCAAAACCCGTTTTGAGGCAGGGAGGAAACCCACATGAAACTGCACCATTTCCGTTATCCACTGGCTGCCTTGCTGACACTTGCCGGGCTGGGCAGCATCCCCGCCCAGGCGGCTGAATTCTGTGCGGATACGTATTACATCGAAACCACCCTGCCCAATCAGGCACGCTGGGACATGTGCTGGGAACATCGCAACCGGGAAGGCGTGGTGTTGCACCACATTCATTACACCCCGCGCAACGGCACGCGCCAGATGGTGTTGCACGAGGCAGCCATGGCGCAAATCCACGTACCTTACGATGACAACGGCGCACGCTACCATGATGTTTCCGACTATGGGCTGGGTGGCGGTTACATCAAGGATCTGGCTGCCGAGGAATGCCCCGGTGGTGAACGGCTCGCCTACCTCGGCAAAAACATCATCTGCAAACAGGTGACAAGCCGCGATGATGCCTTCAGCGTCGACGCTGACCGCTTGCAGGGTGACGCCCTCAGCCTGTTCAGCGTGTCAGCCATTGGCGCATACAACTACATTCCCGAATGGCGTTTTCTGGATGATGGCGCTATCGAACCGGGTGTGGGCGCAACTGGAGCCTTGCAACGCTTCGGCACTGCTAGTATCGCCCAACATGGCTGGTTGCTGGAAAGCAACAAGGTTGGCATTGCCCACCTGCACAACTTTTTCTGGAAACTGGATTTCGATCTGGGTGCAACCAGCAACGATGATGCGGTGGAGGAAATCGACCATACCCAAACTGCTGGCAAGACTTCCCGCACCCATACCCGCCTCAGCACGGAAGCCGCCCGCAATGTGGATCCTGCCAAATTACGGTTCTGGCGGGTACTGGATACCAGCTTGCGTAACAGCAAGAACCTGCCCACCTCCTATGACATCCAGTTGAACGAATCCGGGCAAAAGGACGAAGGCCCCAGCAGTGAGCCTTTCACCCATTACGACTTTTACGTCACCCGGCAAAAAAATTGCGAGCTGTTTGCCTCGCACAACCCGACCACCAATGGCTGCGCTGCTGACCTGAGCACCTTTGTGAATGGTGAAAGCCTGGTCGGGCAAGACCTGGTGGTGTGGCCTTCCGTCACCTTCTACCACATGCCGCGTGCCGAAGACGCCCCGCGCATGGATACGCACTGGACACATTTCCGCATCACCCCGCGTGACTGGCACAACCGGAATCCACTCAGTGACAGCAATGAAACCGGCGCAACCACCCCACCACCGCCACCACCTCCTGCTGGCGGCACGGTTTCCAACAATGGCAGCGGCATCAGTGTCAACGGCAGCCTCACCGACTGGAGTAGCTTGAGTTCGTTTGGTGCTGACCCGGATGATGTCAGTGGAACCAGCAACAAACTCAACTGGCTGGAAGGCTGGATGGCCAATGACACCTCCCGCGTCTATCTGGCCTACAAGACCAAGGGCACGATTGATACCAGCGGCTTCTGGGGCTATCAGGCTTATCTGGATACGGATGCCAGCAGCACCACCGGCTACCGTACCGGCGCACTGGGAGCCGACTACCTGTTGGAAGGCAGCAACCTGTGGCGCTATAGCGGCGACGGTACAAGCTGGAACTGGACACACCAAGGCAGCCTGACCCATCAGGTCAGCGGCAACGTGGCGGAATTCAGTTTCCCGCGTAGCTGGCTGGGCAACAGTACCGAATTGCGCCTGTTTTTCTGGGGCAACAACATCGCGTTTGGTGGCGATGCCAAGGACATCTACCCGGATGGAGCTTTCAGCAATAGCGCTACTACCCGTTACTTCACTTACAAGATGTATACAGCCAGTGGCAGTAGTACTAGCGGTATCAGCAATCCGGTCAGCAGTCTAACAACAGACGGTAATCTTGCCGACTGGAGCAGCCTGACTTCATTCGGTACAGACCCTGCCGATGTCAGCGGAACCAGTAACCCGCTGGACTGGCTGGAAGGCTGGATGGCGCACAATAGTAGCAATCTGTGGCTGGCCTACCGTACCCGCAACAACGTCAACACCAGTGGTTTCTGGGGCTATCAGGTCTATCTGGATACAGACAGCAACCCCGCCAGCGGCTACCAGCGTGGTACAGTCGGAGCGGAATACCTGCTGGAAGGCAGCACCCTGTGGCGTTACAGCGGCGATGGCACAAGCTGGAGCTGGACACAGCAAGGTACAAGCACTTACGCCATTAACGGGCAAACTGCCGAATTCAGCCTGCCGCGCAGTTGGCTGGGCAACCCTGCCCGCTTGCGGGTCGTGTTCCATGGTAACAACCGTGCGTTGGGAGGGGATGCGGAGGACGCTTATCCGAATGTTACGGCAAACCCGGCCTATTTCGAGTACCGTTTCTGAAAACCTGACAGGAGCAAACAACCATGCCAAAAACATTGCTCACCCTGACCCTTGGCCTGCTGCTGGCAGGCTGTGGCGCAGACCCCAATCATGCCTGGCATCTGCAACAACCCAGCGACAAAGGCACGTATCAGGCTACCCTGTCGTGTGCCTCTGCACCGATACCGGGTGCATTTCAGGAATGCAAGCTGATCCTGCAAAGTTCACAAGCCGTACCTGCCAACCTGCTGGTGGCGGTTGATGGCGGAATGCCAGCCCACGGGCACGGCCTGCCAACCGCACCGCAAGCCATTCCCACCGACACACACGGCACATACCGCATTGATGGCCTGAAATTCAGTATGCCGGGTGAATGGGTACTGGGATTCCTGCTGGATAACGGTACACAACCAGAAAAGGTTGTCTTCCGGTTTTCGCTGTGATGAAAACAGGCTGGCTGGCGGCTGTCATGCTCGCCAGTACCTTGCTGGCAGGCTGGGCATGGCAGACGGAAAAAGACAGCAGCACGTGGAATGAACAGGAACTTGCCATCCTGCAAACCCTGCGCCTGCAAAACCTGCCTGCGCTACAGGATGCTTCCAACGCCGTCCAGCACCATCCGGCAGCGGCTGATCTCGGCAGGCAACTATTCTTTGACCAACGTCTCAGCCGCAATGGCAAGGTTGCCTGTGCTACCTGTCACCAGCCAGACAAGGCTTTCAGCGATGGCAAAACCGTGGCGGAAGCACTGGCACGCGGCACACGCAATACCCCTGCCCTGCCAGGTGTTGCCTACAACGACTGGTTTTTCTGGGATGGGCGCAAGGACAGTCTGTGGTCACAAGCCCTTGCCCCCCTGGAAAACCCGGCAGAACACGGCCTGACCCGTACCCGCATTATCCGCCTGTTGCTGCAAGACCCACACTACCGCCAGCAATTTACCCAACTGTTTGCCACCCCGACTGACAGTGAGTGGTGGCAACACCTGCCAGAAGATGCCAGCCCCAACGGTACGCTGACGCAGTTACAGGCATGGAAACAGATGGATAGCCAGCAACGCCAGCAGGTTGACCGTACTTTCGCTCATCTGGGCAAGGCCATTGCCGCCTATGTCAGCAGCCTACCGCCACCTGCCAATGCCCTTGACAACCTGCCGCAAACAGCACTTTCCCCGGAAGCTGCTGCCGGGGCACGCCTGTTTATCGGCAAGGCGCAATGCATCCTGTGCCATTCCGGCCCTTTGCTCAGCAACCAGACTTTCCAGAACATCGGTACTGGCAGCCTCGGGCAAGACAGCGGACGAGCCGCCGTGCTGGATGCCATCCTGACCGACCGTTTCAACTGTCTGGGTGAATACAGTGATGCAAGCGCCGACGATTGTGGCGAACTGAAATTCCTGTCACGCAGCCGTCATGCGCTTGCAGGGGCTTTCAAGGTTCCCGGCTTGCGCAATGTGGCGCAAACCGCCCCCTATTTTCATGACGGGCGCATGGCAACGCTGGAAGAAGTGGTGGATTATTATGTGGAAGCATCCCGTCAAACCGGGCAGCGACGTGACAATGAGTTGCCAGCCATTGAGCTGGATGTCACCGAGAAGCACCAGTTGCTCAGTTTTTTGCGCATCCTCTGAAAACGGCAACGCCCGCAACAGCGGGCGTCAGTGCAGGCAAAACCGGCAGGAAAATCAGCCTTGCGCCATCAGTTTTTCGTATTTTAACTGTAACTGTTCCTTGTTCTCGACATGGGTCGGGTCATGCGGAATGCAATCCACCGGACACACTGCCACGCATTGCGGCTCATCGTAGTGACCAACGCATTCAGTGCAACGGTTGGGATCAATCACATAAATTTCGTCACCGGCAGAAATGGCGTTGTTGGGGCACTCCGGCTCGCAAACATCGCAGTTAATGCATTCGTCGGTAATCATCAATGCCATAGTAAAATCCTCTTCTATTCCTGATTTGCGCCAATCTTAGCAGCCAGCCCAGCAAGATAACATTAACCTGTATCAAAATTATGATAATCGGGATGACCCTAATCCAGCCCGCGCTCCTGGCGGATTTCACTGATTTTACCCTGCAATGCAGCCAGCACATGCGGGGCAATGAAACGACTGACATCCCCTTTCAGGATGGCAACTTCCTTCACCAGCGTGGATGAGATGAAAGAAAAACTTTCACCTGGCATCAAAAAAACCGATTCCACCTCCGGGTCAAGGCTGCGGTTCATGCTGGCCAACTGGAACTCGAATTCAAAATCGGATACCGCCCGCATCCCCCGGATCAGGACTTTGGCGTTCTGTTCCCTGGCAAAATCCACCAGCAAACCTTCAAAGCCCTTGACCACCACCCGCTCCGCCAGCCCTTCTGCTGCCAACTCCTGCCGGATCATGGCAACCCGTTCCTCCAGCGAGAACAAGGGCTTTTTTTTCGGGTTGGAAGCCACCCCCACCACCACATGAGCGCACAATTTGCTGGCACGCCGCATCAGGTCAAGATGACCTTTGGTAACAGGGTCAAACGTTCCGGGGTAAACAGCAGTAATTTCCATGAAAACAAGACGCTCTGGTTAGTGGCAAGAAACATTAGGGCTAACCCTGTGTCATGATCTTGTAGCATGTTATTGTGCATCGCACAATGGATTTTTTGCTGTTACGCACCATTCAAGTGCCGGATGGTCGCACCAGTTGCACCAGAATGAACAGGGCACTGGCAACCACCACAATACTAGGGCCTGTCGGGGTATCCAGTTGCAGGGAAAGCAACATGCCGCCCAGCAGCGCCAACACCCCCGCCAGAATTGCCAGTAGCGCCATCATTTCCGGGGTGGAAGCAAAGCGCCGTGCAGTTGCTGCCGGGATAATCAACAGGGAGGTCAGCAACAACACGCCAATCACTTTCATTGCCACCGCCACCATCAATGCCACCAGCAGCATGTAAACAGCACTGATGCGCCAGGTATTTACCCCTTCCACCTGTGCCAGCTCCGCATGGACTGACAGGGATAGCAGCGGTCGCCAAATCCATGCCATGACACCAACTACCACGCCTGCCAACACCCAGGTCAACACAATATCCGTCATGCTGACCGCGAGAATATCACCAAACAGGTAAGCCATCAGATCAACCCTGACTTCTGGAAGGAATGTGAGTGCCACCGTACCCACTGCCAGCGCACTGTGCCCGATAATCCCCAGTAAGGTATCGCTGCCCAGTACGGGATTATGCTGTACATACAGCATCAGCAACGCCACCAGCACACACACCAACATGATCCATACATTCAGGCTCGTACCGCTCATCAGACCGATTGCCACCCCCAGCAAAGCCGAATGCGATAGGGTGTCGCCGAAATAAGCCATACGCCGCCACAGCAGAAATACCCCCAGCACACCACTCATCAGCACCACAGCCGCACCTGCCAGCAAAGCACGCCAGACAAAATCATCCATGCGAATTATCCTTGTGGGGAATGACGCAACCGTGCATATCATGTTGGTGGTCATGGTGGTGGGTGTAAACTCCCAGCCCAGCGGTACGCCAGTCACCAAACAGGCGCAAATATTCCGGGTGGCGCGATACCGCTTCCGGCTGCCCGGAACAGCAGATATGCCCATTCAGGCACAGTACCTGGTCAGTCGCAGCCATTACCAGATGCAGGTCATGCGACACCATCAGCACCCCATAGCCATGTTGCTGTTTCAGGCGGTTGATCAACTGGTACAAGTCGCTCAGCCCGGTGACATCTACCCCTTGCCCCGGCTCATCTAGCACTAGCAAATGCGGCTTGCCCAGCAAGGCACGCGCCAGCAGCACCCGCTGCCACTCCCCGCCAGACAAGGATTGCACAGGCTGCCCCAGCAAGCCGATAACCCCTGTTTCTTCTGCACTCTGCCTGACAGCTTCCCGGTCATGCCGAGGCAGACGCAAACCGATGAAACGCTCTACGGTCAGGGGCAACAGCCGGTCAAGGTGAAATTTTTGCGGCATGTAACCTACCCGCAAACCAGGCATACGCCAGATCTTGCCCGTGTCTGCCTGCTGCAAACCCAGCAATACCTTGAGCAAGGTCGACTTGCCTGCACCGTTAGGGCCAATCAGGGTGAGAATGCTTTGCGGGTACACTTCGAAGCCAACATCGTGCAAAATCACACGCTGCCCAAAGCCCAGGCTGATATGTTCCAGTTTTGCCAAAAAGGTGTTGGGCATGACCTGTCAATGTTTGAGAGTAAAAAATGCTGCGTATTCTAACGATTTTCCTGCTGCTGTGCGTACCGCTTTTACAGTCCTGCCAGCAGGAAACTGAATCCAGGCTGTTGATTGTCAGTACCATCAAGCCAGTCCAAGCACTGGTGTATGCGGTGGCTGGTGATGCCAATCAAGCGCTGGAGTTACAGCAGTTGCTGCCAGATGGGACATCACCTCACCATTATGCGCTCAAGCCTTCCGATATGCGCACACTGGAAAACGCCCGTGTCATTTTTCGCATTGATAGCGGGCTAGAAACCTTTCTCGACAAACCATTGACAGGTCTGGGCAGCCACACGCACATCGTTACGCTAGCAGATACACCCGGCTTGCAACACTTACCTAACCGCCTGCCGCATTATCACGCTGCAAACCGCGCAGATACCCACCAACATGATGAAACTCCCCCCACGAATAGCAGCAAAGACTTACACCTGTGGCTAAATCCGCAGAATGCCATTGCCATGACTCATGAAATTGCCCGCGTACTGGCGCAAGCCGACCCCGCCCACCGGGAAGACTACGCAAACAACGCTGCACAACTGGTGCAACGTATCCAGACTACTGACACGCAAATCCGCCAACAACTGGAACCTTTGCGTGGGCGACCTTACCTCAGTTTCCACGATGCATGGCAGCATTTCGACACGCATTACGACCTAAACTTTGCCGGAGCCGTCACGCTAGATGTGGCACGTTCACCGGGTGCTCGCCATGTCAGCCACATCCGCCAAATCATTGCCGACAAGCAAGCGGTATGCCTGTTTGAAGAACCACAGTTCTCGCCTGCCCTGATCAAGACGCTGGTGGAAAACAGCAGCATTCACCTTGGGCAAGTCGACCCGCTAGGGGTGGGGCTACCACTGGACGACAAAACCTACACGGTTTTATTGCAAAACGCGGCTAACAGCTTTGCTGACTGCTTGCGTTAGCCTCCGATTCCCAACCCGGCACTGACGGCATCACGCTGGCTTTCGCGCAGGATGCCGCCCACGTATTCATAACGCAGGCCATCTTCACTGGAGGCTCGCGGATGGTAGATACTGACCCGGAAAGTACTGCCACCCCGCAACATCACGATGTTACGGTCACGCATTTTCAATTGCACATTCGCCCCCCGCACGGTGTGCACCACGTCATCCCCGTAGACCGCATCACCACGCTTGAGAATTCGCGGCTCCTGTCCCGCCCCTTTGGCAGTCACCTTGCCACGTTTGGAAAGAACAACACCTGCCTGCTCACGTCCTGTTGTTGTCGCTGGCATAAATCAACTCCGTGTAGATTTCAAATTTACCATGCAAAACCCATCTTCTAAGCATAGTCCAGCTTTGCCCCTCTTTGGCAATTCCCTTTTCTTATGCGGTTTGAACGTATCAACATCACCGCCGAATGGTATCTGTGCCATACTTGGCACATGATTCGCCGAGGGGGGAACACCGTGTTTGCCGACATTCCACTATTTCAAAACCTGCCTGCAGAACAGTTTGAACATTTACTCAAACTCACCCTGGAAATACGCCATGAACGCAACAGCGTCATCATCAACCAAGGCGAATACAGCAATTCGCTGTACATCGTGCTGGAGGGGCGCCTGAAAGTGTACGTAACGGATGAAGAGGGGCGACAAACTATCCTGTCTTTCCTCAACAAAGGGGACTTTTTCGGTGAGCTCAGCCTGCTGGATAATGAGCCACGTTCCGCCTCGGTGATGACGGTCGCCAAAACCCGCCTGCTACGCCTGACCCAGGATGCTTTCCACCACTTTGTGGAAACACACCCGGATACCTTGCTGCCAATGTTGCGTATCCTCGCCAGCCGTTTGCGGGCGCTGGATGACACCATTCGCTCCTTGTCCACGCTGGATGTGTACGGACGAGTGGCACGGGTATTGCTTCGTGAAGCAGAAGAACGGGAAAAAAACCAGATAACCCCGCGCCTGACCCATCAGGAAATTGCCGAAATGGTTGGCTCTTCACGGGAAATGGTCAGCCGCATCCTAGGAGATTTGCGCAAGGGTGGATACATCAGGGTGGAAAACAAACAGATTTATATTGAGCGGAAACTGCCGACGCGGTGGTAAAATACTACCCATAACTGAAAAACACAGGAGCCAAACATTGAGCCCACTTTACCCGCCCATTCATGAAAACCGGCACTTCTACTTGCGGGCAGATGAGTTGCACGAACTCTATGTTGAGGAATGCGGCAATCCTTACGGTGTGCCGATTGTGTTCCTGCATGGCGGGCCTGGCTCGGGCTGCGAACCGTGGCATCGCCAGTTTTTCGACCCAACCCGTTACCGCATTATCCTGTTTGATCAGCGTGGTTGCGGGCGTTCGCGTCCCCATGCTTCACTGGAACGCAATACCACATGGGATCTGGTAGCCGACATGGAGCTGATCCGCGAAGAATTGGGCATTGAACGCTGGGCGGTATTCGGTGGCTCGTGGGGTTCGACACTGGCACTGGCTTATGCCCAGCAGTATCCGGCACGGGTCAGTGGCATGATCCTGCGTGGCATTTTCCTGTGCCGCCAGCGGGACATTGACTGGTTCTACGAACAGGGGCACGGGGTAGAGCGTATTTACCCCGACTACTGGCAGGATTACCTTGCCCCCATTCCTGAAGCTGAACGCGGCAATCTGGTCGATGCCTATTACAAACGCCTGACCGGGGAAAACGAGATTGCGCGGATGCAGGTTGCCAAAACCTGGGCAATATGGGAAGGCCGCACTGCCAACCTGCAAACCAAAGACAGCGTGCTGGCACATTTTTCTGACCCTTACACCGCCATGAGCGTTGCACGTATCGAAGCACATTACTTCATCCATCAGGGCTTTCTGGAACCCGATCAATTATTGCGTGACGCCCACCGTATTGCACATTTGCCGGGCAGTATCATTCATGGGCGTTACGACATGATCTGCCCGCCAGAACAGGCTTTCGCCCTGCATCAGGCATGGCCTAACGCCGATTTCAAACTTGTCCCCGGTTGTGGTCATGCTGCCAGCGAACCCTTGATCCAGCAAGCGCTGGTGGAAGCCACCGAAAAACTGCTGGAGCATCTGGAATGATTGGCCTGATCCAGCGTGTTACCCATGCCCAAGTGGATGTGGAAGGTGTCACGGTCGGGCAGATCGGGAAAGGCATTCTGCTGCTGCTGGGGGTGGAAAAAGAAGACACCCCGGCTCATGCCGACAAGTTGCTACACCGGGTGCTGAACTACCGCATTTTCCCGGATGAAAACGGGCGCATGAACCTGTCACTGCTCGACATCCAGGGAGAATTGTTGGTTGTTCCCCAATTCACATTACCTGCGGATACACGCAAAGGGATGCGCCCGAGTTTTACACCAGCCGCGTCGCCGGATAAAGGGAAAATATTATTTGACACCTTTTGTCATAGTGCATTGCAGCAATTAACTCACATCCAGAAGGGTATTTTCTCTGCTGACATGCAGGTATTACTGGTAAATGACGGGCCTGTTACATTCTGGCTACAGACCTAAAAGACATAAGCATTTAATTAAATACTAAATCATTGTTTAACAGGAACTTTCTACCGTCATTACTGTCTCTCAAACTGCGAACATTAACACTTGTCGCCACTAAGGATTTCTGATAAACCTATGGGCGCATTAGAAATAGTGCTTTTTATGCAAGCAGGATCAAGACCATGAAAAAACTTCCCTTCATTATTTTACTGGCTGCATTATCTGCCATCAGCATCACTGCTGTTGCGGAAGACAAAGCTGCCCAAAACACCACAACCGACACCAAACCTGCTGACCAGACACAGGTGAGCGGCACGAATGGAACACAAGCTGCTACGCCTGCCACTGATGCCAAACCTGCGGATGGAACACAAGCTGCTGCACCTGCCACTGATGCCAAACCGGCAGATGGCACACAAGCTGCCGCCCCTGCCACTGACGCTAAACCGGCAGATGGCACACAAGCTGCCGCTCCTGCCACTGACGCCAAACCTGCCGAAGGCGGTGAGAAAAAGGCTGAAACTGGCGAAAAGAAAGGTGATGACGAACCGGATTGCAAATAAAGCAGGAATCTTACACCCTTTTGGCTGGCATTTCGGGAGGAGAGAGTCTGGAACCAGCCTAATCATAGCCGAAACCTGAAAACTGGAGGATATACATGAAATTTACTCAAATGATGGGTATTGCCGCACTGGCTGCTGGCCTGAGCTTGTCTGGCGCAGCGTTGGCTGAAGGCGAAGCCAAGCCAGTTGGCATCACTGCCGACAAAATGAGCGTTAGCGTTAAACACGGCAGTGAAACCGTCGAAATCAAGCGTAATCAGGACAACAGCGCTACCGTTGTTGCCGATTTCGCCAAAACATCACGCCCTTGCCCACCTTTCTGCATCCAGCCTGACAAGATTGCCGATGGGGTCGAAACCATCGCAGAACTGGGCATGTTGGGCTATCTGGAAAAAGTCAGTGGCGGCGACAAAAACGTGTTGGTTGTGGATTCCCGTACTCCTGACTGGGTTGAGAAAGGCACCATTCCAGGTTCTGTCAACATCCCATGGGAGGGTCTGGCACCTGACAAAGGTGCAACCACGGATGGCATCATCGCGATCATGCAGGACAAATTCGGCGTGAAACTGGCCGCAGGCAAGGATTCCATGGCTGTTGACGAAGCCGTTGCTGCTGGTGGCGATGCAGTCAGCAAGGTGTTTGACTATTCCGGTGCAAAAACACTGGTCATGTTCTGTAACGGCATGTGGTGCGGTCAATCCCCTACCAACATCAAGCAACTGCTGAAATTCGGCTACCCTGCTGACAAGATCAAGTGGTATCGCGGTGGTATGCAGGATTGGGCTATTCTTGGCCTGACTACCGCCAAACCGGCAGGCGGTGCTGCACCTGCGGCAGAGGCCAAACCAGCCGCTGACGCAAAGCCTGCTGCGGATGCCAAACCAGCCGCTGATGCAAAGCCTGCTGCGGATGCCAAACCAGCCGAAGGCGACAAAAAATAAGCCTGTTGCCACAGGATAAAAGGGAAAAGGCCAGCATCGACTGGTCTTTTCTTTGTGTGTTGCGCCCCCCGTCAGGTAGCGTCGTCTTCCCCGCCCAAACGCTTGTGCAGCTTGGCATTTTCATCACTCAGATAGCGCACCAGCGAATCCAGGCTGCGGATCACGAATTCCAGCAGATTGGTCGCAATATAAGGCTCTTCAATACGGATGCGGTTATACATTTGCCGGTTGATTTCCAGCAGACGCACTCCGTTATGGCGGGCGCGGATGCGTACCGTGCGCGGATGGCGGTCAAAGAAAGACATTTCCCCAACCAGACTACCCGGTTCCAAATGACCGACTTCAAATTCCCGCTCACCATCCACCTGCAACAGTTTGACTGCCCCACCAATCACCAGATAAAAACGGTCGCTGAGTTCACCAATATCTGCCACGATTTCTTCAGCAGCCAGTTCACGGATACGGGTATAACGCACAAATTTGCTGACTTCATCATCCGTCAAGGCTGCGCAAAACTCCTGACACGTATCCTTTATCTGTATCACGTCGCTCATGATTTACCCCCAAAAGCCGGTTGAATGCCTTATTATACGCACAGAAATAAACGCTGTCGGCGACTACGTAGTATAATTGCGCCATTTATCAGGTAAATGGAGTACAACATGAGCATCAGTAATGAAGCAGTTGAGCAAATCATCCGTACCAGCCTGCCGGATGCACAAATACGTGTATCCGGTGACGGTTACAAATACGAAGCCGACATCATCAGCAGTGCCTTTGAAGGCTTGATGACAGTCAAACGCCACCAACTGGTGTATGCAGCGCTGAATGCCGCCATTACTTCCGGGCAGTTGCACGCCATCACCTTGCGTACCAAAACACCCGCCGAAGCCAGCGCCTGATTTCCAACCTGCCATAATAATAAACACAGGATACCACCTATGGATGACAAAACCCGCGCCCACCACCCCGTCTTGCAACCCATCAGCGACAAGGAGCTGGCACGTGAAAGCTGGAAAATTTTCCAGATCATGGGTGAATTCGTCGACGGTTTCGAGCGCCTTGCCCATTTGCGCCCTTCGGTCAGCATTTTCGGTTCAGCCCGCACCTTGCCGGATGACCCGATGTATCACCTGACAGAAACGATTGCCCACAAACTTTCCAATGCCGGTTTTGCCGTGGTCAGTGGTGGCGGCCCTGGCTTGATGGAAGCTGCCAACAAAGGCGCACAACAAGGCAAATCACCCAGCATTGGCCTGAACATCCAGCTTCCCCACGAACAACATTCCAACCCGTATCAGGATATTTCCCTGTATTTCCGCCATTTTTTCTCACGCAAGGTGATGTTTGTGAAACACGCCTCGGCTTACGTAGTAATGCCGGGCGGTTTTGGCACACTGGATGAGCTGGCAGAAATTCTCACCTTGGTACAAACCGGCAAAACCCGGAAAATTCCGATTGTGCTGGTGCATACGCCTTTTTGGGCTGGGCTGGTGGAATGGTTCAGGAACACGCTGGTAAAACAGGGTACAATTGCCGCTGACGATATGGATCTGTTTGTCTTGCTGGACGATCCTGATGCCATCGTTGCTCACATTTTCCAATATTACGAACGCGCCGTATCGGGGCCAACCAGTGAAGAACGCGCGAAATTCATGGAGTTATAAAAATGACAAAACCTACATTACTGGGGCTGGTGTTGCTGTTATCCGGCATGGCATCCTCAATCCTGCTGGCAGACGATACTGCACCTGCCGCCGCAGCCCCGGAAGAAGTGGCGGTAGAAGCTGACACCGCAGGCAAGCTGAAAGTGGAAAGCATTCGTGTCGAAGACAATTACGGCACGGTCGAAGAAGAGCGTGTGCAAGCCATGCGCAGTGAAATCCGCTATGTCCCGGCAGGTAGCACAGACGGCTATCACCTGATCAGTTCAGAAGGTTCCGAAGGCAAGATCCGTAATGCCCACCGCGAAGATGATATGCTGATCCCGAGCTGGAAACTGTTCACCTGGTAAACGATGTCAGTCTATACCCCTGTCAGTGTCAGCGAGCTTGCCAACTTCCTGCACCAGTACCCTGCCGGGGAACTGCTGGATTTCACCGGCATTCAGGCGGGTGTGGAAAACACCAATTACTTCGTTACCACCACGGGTGGGGAATATGTTCTCACCCTGTTTGAGCACCATTCCCCGACTGAGCTGGATTATTTCCTTGCCCTGATGCAACACTGGACAGATGCCGGAATTCCGGTCGCCTGCCCACAACACTTGCATAACGGACGGATGCTTAGCACCCTCAACGGTAAACCTGCTGCACTGGTTGCCCGCCTGCCTGGTGCGCATCCTGTACAGCCTGATGCGGAGCAATGTGCGCAACTAGGCGCAATGCTGGCGCGAATGCATCGCAGCGGGCGTGATTTTCCGCACTACCGCGCACCGGATCGCGGGCATGAATGGCGATTGCAAACGGGTGCAAGGCTGCTCGCTCAAGGTGGATTCCCGGAAACAGCCTTGCTGCGCAGCGAACTTGCTATCCAACAAACCATCCCATTTACGCAACTGCCTGCGGGCGTAATCCACGCTGACCTGTTCCGTGATAATGCCATGTTCCGCCAAGGGCAGCTCAGTGGCATTATTGACCTGTATTTTGCATGTACCGACAGTTGGCTGTACGATCTCGCCATCGTGGTGAATGACTGGTGTTGCCAGCCGGATGGCAAGCTGGATCAATCCCTCGTGCAAGCATGTCTAAACGCCTATCAGGCGTTGCGCCCCTGGCAAGCCCTTGAACACGACTACTGGCAAGCAACCTTGCGAGCCGCTGCCCTGCGTTTCTGGCTGTCTCGCCTTGATGCCCAGCTCAACCCGCGTGCGGGAGACATGATTTTGCAAAAAGACCCAACAGAATTCCGCGACAAACTGTTACAGCGCATTGCTGAGGATTAATATCATGCAAACCGTTACGGTGGATGCCCGCCGCTTGCTGTGTCCACTCCCTGTCATCCGCGTGCAACAAGCGCTAGAAAACCTGCCTGCTGGCGTGACTGTCACCGCTATCTGCACAGACCCCGGCGCGTTGCATGACATTCCCGCCTGGGCACGCATCCACGGGCATCGCGTGCTGGAAACCCACAGTGAAGGGCGCGAGCACATCATCACCCTGCAAACTGGCGGCGTCCCATGAGCGGACACCAACATCACCTGCACGACGCACCAGATTCCGGTGAGAGCCGTCAAAGCGTCACCCGCCGGGTCGCCTTGGTGGGGATGAGCGTCAATATCTTTCTGGTCATTGCGCAAGTCATCGGCGGCATCATCACCGCCTCGCAAGCCCTGATTGCCGACGCCATGCATACCCTGTCGGATCTAGTGGGGGACATTGTGGTACTAGTAGCTGCCCATCATGCCGGGAAAGCCGCCGATGCCAACCACCCTTACGGACACGGGCGCATCGAAACCCTGGCAACCGTGATCCTCGGGCTGTTGCTGAGCGGCGTTGCCGTGGTCATCCTGATGCAGGCATGGGAACGGCTGTTTGGTGGTGAACCCTTGGTAACACCGGATGCGTGGGCAATGGCATTCGCCTTGCTCGCTATCATCGGCAAGGAGGGGCTGTACCATTACACCGTGCATGTTGCCAAACGCATCCATTCGCCCATGCTCAAAGCCAGTGCCTGGCATCACCGTTCCGATGCCATTTCCTCAGTACTGGTATTGCTGGCAATTGCTGGGGCGCAACTGGGCTTTGCCTGGCTGGATGCTGCCGCTGCCATGATTGTAGCTGCGATGATTTTCTACATGGCTATCCAGTTGATCCTGGAAAGCACCAGCGAGCTGGTCGATACCGGGCTGGAACCGCAGGAAGTGCAGGACATCCACGATTTCATCTGCGCCATCAACGGCGTAGAAAATGTCCATTTGCTACGTACCCGGCGTATGGGCGGGCGCGTGCTGGCAGACGTGCATCTGCAAGTGGATGGGCGCATCAGTGTCTCCGAAGGGCATCACATCGGTGAAACCGTGATGTACCGCCTGCGCAAACAGTTTCCCAGCATCAGCGATGTGGTCGTGCATATTGATCCAGAAGACGATGAAACGGCGCATCCGTGCAAAAACCTGCCTTCCCGTGCCGAACTGCGTGAGAAACTGCAAGCCATCCCATCGACAGCCCCTTTCTGGTCATACGTGAATGACCTGACCCTGCATTACATAGATGGAAAAATAAGCATTGATTTGATTCTGAATGGCATTCCGACACAAGAAACGCTTGCAGATTTTGAACATGCCTGCAAGACTGTCGGCTGCATTGAGCGGGTAGTATTTTTGACCCGGATCGCATCAAAATAGTGCAAAATGCAGAATGAGATGCACAATTTTGGTGCTATCTACGCCAGATTGTCGACACAATGCCTTGAAAACAGGCATATCATTATCTGGCATAACTATTGCATAATGTTCCCGTTAGTTTTTTAGCTGATTTTCATAGACCCAATTCATCAGGAGGCGACAGCAATGTCCAAGTCTGCACAAGACGTTCTCAACATGATCAAAGACAACGACGCCAAGTACGTTGATTTCCGCTTCACTGACACCCGTGGTAAAGAGCAGCACGTCACCGTGCCTGCCTACACTGTGGAAGAAGATACCTTCACCGAAGGCAAGATGTTTGACGGTTCATCCATCGCTGGCTGGAAAGGCATCAACGAATCCGACATGATCCTGATGCCAGACCCAAGCACTGCATTCGTTGACCCGTTCTTCCAAGACGTGACTGTCAACATCACTTGCGGCATCGTTGACCCTGCCACCATGGAAGGCTATGACCGTGACCCACGCTCCATTGCGATGCGTGCAGAAGCTTACCTGAAATCCACTGGCATTGCTGACGTAGCGTTCTTTGGGCCAGAACCTGAATTCTTCATCTTCGACGATGTGCGTTGGGGTGCAGACATGAGCGGCTGCTTCGTCAAGATCGACTCCCAGGAAGCGGGCTGGAACTCTGAGAAAGTTTACCCTGATGGCAACATGGGTCATCGCCCAGGCACTAAAGGTGGTTACTTCCCTGTTCCACCAGTCGACTCTTTCCAGGACATCCGTTCCACCATGTGTAACATTCTGGAAGAAGTGGGCGTTCCGGTCGAAGTTCACCACCACGAAGTGGCAACTGCTGGTCAGAACGAAATCGGTACACGCTTCTCTACCCTGACCGAGCGTGCTGACTGGACACAACGCCAAAAATACGTCATCCACAACGTTGCTCACCAATACGGCAAAACCGTGACCTTCATGCCCAAGCCTATCGTGGGTGACAACGGTTCTGGTATGCACGTCCACATGTCATTGGCGAAAGATGGCGTGAACACCTTCGCAGGTGACGGCTATGCAGGTCTGTCTGAAACCGCGCTGTACTACATCGGCGGTGTCATCAAGCACGCCAAGGCGCTGAATGCGATCACCAACCCAGGCACCAACTCTTACAAGCGTCTGGTTCCTGGCTTTGAAGCACCGGTCATGCTGGCTTACTCTGCGCGTAACCGTTCCGCTTCCATCCGTATCCCATTCGTTGCCAGCCCGAAAGGTCGCCGCATCGAAGTGCGCTTCCCTGACCCGTCTGCCAACCCATATCTGGCATTCGCTGCTCTGATGATGGCAGGTCTGGATGGTATCAAGAACAAGATCCACCCAGGTGAAGCAATGGACAAAGACCTGTACGACCTGCCACCGGAAGAAGACAAACTGATTCCAAAAGTTTGCCACTCTCTGGATATGGCACTGGAAGCACTGGACAAAGACCGTGAGTTCCTGACTGCCGGTGGGGTATTCTCCAACGACATGATCGACGCTTATATCGAGCTGAAAATGCAGGAAGTTACCCGCTTCCGCATGACCACTCACCCGGTTGAGTACGATATGTACTACTCACTCTGATCTTTTTTAGACAGAGATGCCGTTACAGAAGACGCCCCCATTGTGGGGCGTTTTCTTTTTATGAAACTAATATTACAAAAAGATGACAAAGCGATTATCCTAGTCCGGCGTTTTGGATAACGTCACTTTATCGGGGGAAATCCATGTCATCCAGTTGGTTGCGCTACGTTCCGCGTCTGCTTGCCCTGCCCGTCACACTGGCAGTTTTTTATGTATTGTGGGCAGACCAAGGGGATGAGGGGACATGGGGCATCGTGTACCACAAAGCCTATATCCTGATGGTGTGGGGCATTCTGTTCAGCGGCATGTTGTTGCTGTCGCGCCGCCCGTGGTTTGCTGCTGGTCTGGCTTCTACTGTCATCAGCAGCTTGTGGCTGGGGGCTTCCATCAAATACGGGTATCTGGGATCGCAACTGGTTGCCCCTGACCTGATTGTGGCGGCATTGAGTGCCGAAACCCTGTTTGCGATGGGGCTGGCTCCTACTGTCGGCGCAATCATCTATCTCCTGCTACTGGGAGTGGCAGCCGTGCTGGAACCTGCCCGTCAGTGGCAACGAGCCCCCATCGGTATCGGCTTGCTCAGCGTCCTGTTCCTGTTTGGTGCCATGAATACACCCGCTTCCTACATTGACCTGCAATGGACTAACCAGCACAAGCACACGTTCCCCATTTTTGTGCAAAGCATCTGGCGCACCCAACTGACCGAGCCAACCCAACCCCACCCCAGCAGCTATTGCTGTTTCAAGGCTGACCAGCAAGCAGAAGCCTTTACTGAAACGCCGGAAAAAAAGCCCAATATCATTGTGATTCTGGAAGAATCCACCTTCCGCCCCGAACAGGTTGCCAACTTCAAGCCGCAAGGTACGTTCTTCAAGGATGCTTATCCGCTCAAGGTACATACTGCCGGTGGCTCCACCTGGGTGCAGGAAATCGCCTTTCTGCACGGGGTAGCGCCACCCCTGTATGGCAACGGCTGGAAATCCATCAACTTGTTTACCCCAGGACGACTGGATGGGCGTATTGCCCGTCAACTGGCGGAACAGGGCTACAAAACCAAGACCATCTACCCGATTGCAGGGCGATTTTATGGCGGGCGGCGCTTCCACGAGCAGCTAGGCATTCAGGACTTTATCGACTGCAAGGCTTTGCCGGAATGCGATAAACGCAAGTGGAACAAAATGCCGGATGAAATTTTTTTCGACGAAGCACTCCGTCAGGTCAAGCTCAACGAGCAGCCGCTGTTCACCTTCATTGCGACCATGCGCCAGCATTCACCGCATGAAAAAGACATGAAACCCGATCCGCGCTTTTGCAAGGCGGGCATGTCCGACAAACAGTGTTCCATCATGTTGGATTACAACGAGCGTCTGAAACTTTCCGTCAAGGCGTATGAAGACTTCCTGCTGCAACTGAAAAAGCTGCCAGAGCGTACCATCGTAGTAGCATTCGGCGACCATATCCCCGGTGACGTGGCGGCGCATTTCGAGGAAAGTGATTTCATCAAGCAGGATCGTTTCCGCACCTTTTTCAATGTGTGGGATTCCGCCAAAGGCTTTGTCACCCGCAAGGTGCTGGACGGCATGGAGTTTGAAACCATTGACGTAGCCATGCTGGATGCCCTGACCCTGCGTTACGCCGGGTTTGAAAGCCGTTACCTGAACGATAAGCTGGTACACATGCAAGCATGTTCCGGCAAGTTCTGCGGGTTTGAGGAAAGCATCCCGAGTAATCAGGCGATGCTAAAGAATCAACAGCCGCCGACACCATAGGCTTTTGATACCACTTTTGATACCAAAACCTCATGGACACTGGGCTATGACCCAGTTCTCACCCCTCCTCCACCCCCAGCTCCTTGAGCTTGCGGGTCAGCGTATTCCGCCCCCAGCCCAGCAGCTCCGCTGCTTCGATCTTGCGCCCACCAGTTTTTTTCAGTGCCGCCTGAAGCAGGATACGTTCAAACACCGGGCTGAGTTCATCCAGCAGGTTATGCACGCCCTTGTTGAGGCGGAAATCGGCAAACTGCGCCAGCGCTTTTTCCCAGCTTCCCGGCATTTCCTGTTTGTGGTCGTGAGCGCTGTCCACCAGTTCGTTTGGCAAATCATCCATCACGATCTCGCGCCCGGATGCCATCACCGTCAGCCAGCGGCAGGTGTTTTCCAATTGGCGTACGTTGCCAGCCCATGACAGACTTTGCAGGTGCTCAGTGACCAGCGGTGACAGGGTTTTGACTTCCACCTGCAACTCTTCCGCCGCCCGCCGTAGGAAATGGTTGAGCAACAGTGGGATGTCTTCGCGCCGCTCGCGCAACGGCGGGTTGTGGATACGAATCACGTTGAGACGGTGGAACAGGTCTTCGCGGAATGTGCCCTTGTGTACCAATTCCTCCAGATTTTGGTGGGTAGCAGCGATGATACGTACATCCACTTTGACCGGTGTATGCCCACCAACACGATAGAATGTGCCTTCCGCCAGTACCCGTAGCAAACGGGTTTGCAACTCGGCGGGCATGTCGCCGATTTCATCCAGAAACAGCGTACCACCATCGGCTTGCTCAAAACGTCCCTTGCGTTGGGCATACGCCCCCGTGAATGCACCTTTTTCGTGCCCGAACAGTTCCGACTCCAGCAACTCGCGCGGAATCGCTGCCGTGTTGAGGGCAATGAACGGCTTGTTGGCGCGTGGGCTGTGGGTATGCAAGGCTTTGGCGACCAACTCCTTGCCCGTGCCGGATTCACCGGTGATCAGCACCGTAATGCTGGATTTGGACAGTCGCCCGATGGCACGGAACACTTCCTGCATCGCCGGGGCATGACCGATAATGTCGCGCCCTCCCAGTAGCTCGGGGGTGGTTTCCTTGCTGCGGTTGGCTTCACGTTCGTGACGCATCTTGCAGGCACGTCGTACCAGATCGACTGCTTCGTTCACGTCGAATGGTTTGGGCAAATACTCGAAAGCTCCCCCCTGATAAGCCGATACCGCACTTTCCAGGTCGGAGTGTGCCGTCATGATGATGACCGGAATTTCCGGGTATTCGCGCTGCATCCGTTCCAGTAGCAACAAGCCATCGGTTCCCGGCATTCGGATGTCGGTCATGAGTGCATCCGGCTGCTGACTGCGTAAGGCGGCGATGACCTGATCGGCTGTCTCGAAACTGCGTACACCAATGTCGGCTTTTTGCAGAGCCCGTTCCAGTACCCAACGGATGGAACGGTCATCATCGGCAACCCAGATGTTTTCGCTGTGGGTCATGTTCACTCCAGTGGAATCAGGATGGAAAAGCAGGTACGACCGGGCAAGGATTCACAATGCACCAGCCCTTTGTGGCGGCGTACCAGCGACTGGGCAATAGCTAGCCCCAAGCCGCTGCCTTCCGCCGTACCGCTGACCATCGGCAGGAAAATCTTGTCGCGCAAATGCTCGGGTACACCCGGCCCGTTATCACATATTTCAACCTTGAGAACATGCCGGTAACGCACTTGCTGGATGGTAAATTGCCGCTGGATACGGGTATGCAGCTCGATTGTGCCCTGCCCTGCGAGTGCCTGCACCGCATTGCTGACAATGTTCAACACCACTTGCACCATCTGGTCGCGGTCGCCCATGAATTCGGGGATACTGGGATCATAGTCACGTACAATCTGCACTTCCGGCGGCAAATCGGTGCTGACCAGTTGGCGCACGTGTTCCAGCACTTCATGAATGTTGACCCGCTCGGCATGAGGCAAGCGGCTTGGTCCCAACATGCCGTTGACCAGATTTTTCAGACGGTCGGCTTCGGAAATGATGATCTGGGTGTATTCCTTGAGTTCCGGCTCATCCAGCTCACTTTCCAGCAACTGGGCAGCACCGCGCAAGCCCCCTAGCGGGTTCTTGATTTCGTGAGCAATGCCCCGTACCAGTTCACGTGCAGCCTGTTGCTGGTGGATGACCTGCTGTTCGCGCACAATGCGCAGCTTGCGGTCAATGCGGTGTATTTCCAGTAACAGGTGGTGAGGCCAGCCTGTAGTGGAAATAGGCGTCACCATGCAATCAATGGTTATTGTTTCACCGTACAACACATCCACCACACATTCGCGGATGGATTGCGGCTCATGGTCTTTCAAACCCAGCCGCAAATACCCCATGAAATCTTCACTGCGCAACAGTTGACCGATGGACTCGCCCATCACCCGTTGTTTGCTTTGCCCAAACAGCATTTCTCCTGACTGGTTCATGTAAACCACGTGCAGCGCATCGTCCAGCACCAAAATAGCGCAGGTCAGCATGTCCAGTAGATCATTTTTTATTGCACTTGCTTCATTCATGGCGGATGTAATGCAAATTTAGTGCCATGCAAACCATCTCTTGTAAATCAATCATATAGGCAATAGTTTAATCATCGACAAAGCGGCGATCACTCACAAAGCACCATTATAGTGCATTGCAATGCAGCAAAATGAAGCGTGATGCAGGAAACTTGTGCGTGCATCTTCATGAGGTGATGCTAGTGGGAGGGAGCGTTGAAAATCACATGCCTGGAGGGTGATGTGAATTTAACTGCAACCATAACACACTGACTTTTAAGTATTTTTTATTTCTTAAATTGATTCCATACCCGCTTTTATACCCGGTCATTGTTGTTATGTGACGGTTTTTCAATAAGTTATCTAGTCATTGCTTGCATGTTCATTTCTCTATTGTTCAGAATCATGCACAAGAATAGCCCCCAGCACGCACTAACTCAATAACTATCCTTGTAAGCAGCCAGATTCCCCTACCCTATACACACGTATGGTTCCCATCAGGGAAATATGGCTACAGTAGCGCGATAAGCCACGCCACCCCCGAAAGCGCCAGACCAGCCGCGAACTGCAAGGAATCGCTGGCGTTGTCGCTGTCGAGCCGTTTGGACTTCGGGAAGATCAAACCGGCTGAGACGGCAAAGAGCGAGACTTGCAACAGGGGGAAGCCTTTGGGAAGGTTCCGCGCTTCTTGCCAGTTGGCAAACTGTTCTAACTGCTCTGGCTTGATGAGCATCCAGACCAGCGCCAGCAGTAACAGTGCATAACATAGCCGCGCCCATTGTCTCCAGTCTTGGTACATGATTCCTCCATCGGGTTGTCATTTTGACGGTGGTATTCTGGCATAAAAAAGCCGGGTACTTGTCCCGGCTTCGTTGATGGTTAGTTGATAGCTGGTTGATAGCGGTCAGGTGCTGGCCTGCCCTGCCTGTTGCACCAGTAGCGCAGCTATTTCACTGTCGATCAATGCCGGGTCAGCATCAGCCGGGAATTCTGCTATTTGGTAATCAGCAGAGAATGCCCCTACATCGACACATAGCCTTGCTGATTCTTCGGAGAGGTGAAAACCATCTGCCCAATAGGCAATACGCTGATTTTGTTTTTGCTGCTCCATGTTCATTTGCTCCACAAGTATTTAGACAGACCGCATTTAGGATCTGTGTATTTCGGGTTAATGCTGGCGTGTCCGTCCTTCACCGCCCGGAGGAAAAAACTTTCTGCTACCAGTCTGATTTCTCGGTTTGTTGCTGATGCCTTCACTTTCTGAGTACCTGCTATGCGCTTCTGTACCCATGACCACGAACCCTTGAGGGATGGCAGGCAATCACCAGCATAGACGGCCTTCACCCATTGCTCATACAGCCCATCAGGAACCTGTATAACCTTCTCCTGAGGGTTGATCTTGCTACCCTCCGGCCTGAGGTTATTACCCCCTCCGGCCTGAGGTTCGCTTGAGGTTCTGGCTTGAGGGTGCAGAGGTGCATCAAGCGGGGTATCCTGCCAGCCTGCGGAACCGTCCCGGATGGCTTGCCGGTAGGTGCTGCCGGTGTCATCTGCTGCCGGTTCTGGTTGCAATTTGGCACGGGTAGGGATGAAGCCGAACGGCTGCTTTTTCACCTCAGGTGCTGCTGCCGGGTGCGGTTGCTGGTACTTGAACAGTGGGGCGCTTGTTACCGTATCAGCCTGCCCGGTGTGCTGCGGGACTGCCTCAGCGTTGCCCAGTTTGGCGGTGTTGCCGATAGGGGCGGTGAAGCCGATACCGGATTGCTTGAAGCCGCCGTCAGTGGGCGGCAGTACGCTGTCGGGTTTCTCGGGTAGGGCAAGACCGCTGTATTTCGCCAGCTCCAGTTCAAGGGCATAGCGGGCATTCTGTGCGCGTTCTTTGGCGTGGCTCAGGAAGTGGTGCAGGATTTCAAACGCCACGGCAACCAAGAGCATGGTCAAGACGGTTGCCGCCTTGATGTGGTCGGTGTAGCTGGTTCCGGTCAGGCTACCAAGGAATCTTGCCATTGAGACAATCACCGCGTTGTAACTGTCGGCTTTGAGCTTGTCTTGCCGCTCGTTCCTCAGTTGCTCCGTGGCGATGTTGGACTGAATGGCTATGTCTTTGGCGGCTTGCCGGTTGGCTGCTTCTTCGGCTTTGAGGCTGTCGAGTTTGGCTTTGTCACCGTTGCAGTGCGGATACCCTGGCTTGCCCAGATTTGCCATGCAGCGGGCATGATTCTGTTCCGCTCGTGCGATGGCTTCACTACTGCCACCTAACAGCGGTGCGGCTGGAACCGTGGCTATTGGGGCAAGGGTGGCTTGATAGGCTGCATCGTTTGCCAGCAGTACGCGGCTTTTGGTGTCCTGACTGGCGGATGAACTGAAGAACTCGGCAAACAGGGCAAAGCCGATAACGGTGAACACGATCAGGCCGATGGAGCCATACAGCCCGAAGTGCAGGTAAGCATGATGTTTGACCCATGCCAGAAAGACGGCACTCATCACGACAATGACGAACATCAGCAGGAAGTCGAGTGCGGAATGCCATTCCTGAAAGTAGGCTGCCCATGTGATGGCGTCCCCAAGGAACAGGTGCTTTTCAAACATGAAGTACAGCAGCCCGGTTAGCACCATTGCCAGCTTCAGCAGCATCGTGGCGCGTTTGTCCTGTTCGGTGTGTACCTTGAGTTGCTCTTGCAGGATTTCCAGTTTTTTTGCATCAAGTTGGTTGTTTTCCATGATTCTTCCCCTTAAACCAATAGGGCATTCAGGACGGCTGAAAACAGGGCGAACATGCCCATGCTTTCGCTGTCCCGGTGTTGCAGGTAATTGAAGGCAAACAGTGCGCTGAACACGGTCAGCGGGTAGTGCTGGTCAACGAACGACAGGAACAGCAGCCAGTCGCGGTACTGGTTCCAGATGGCAACCAGCTTGTAACTGGCAAACAGGATGCAGGACAGGGCGACCATTGCCGCCGTGACGATGAATACTTTGTGCCAGTCGATACTTGCCAGCAGGTCGGCAAGGCGGTTGCCTGCGGTTGGGGCGGGGTGCTGTGTTTGCTGCCGGTACTGGTGCAGCATCCAGAGTTCATCAGGGTGGTGGTTCATGGCAGCACCTCCCCGGCTGTTGCCGTACAGTTATTGACAGGACTCCAAGGGGGCGCGGCTGCGCCGCTGGAAGAGGAAGACAGCACGCTTTGCAGCAGGTCGAACCCTGCCACGTAATGCACTGGGGTTTCCTGTTCGGGCTGCTTTGCCTTGGGCTGGATGCGCCAGACGTGCAGGCGGGTTTGCACTTGCTGGATGTCTGCCAGTGCCACGCCGTCCACCTTGCCGACAATCTCCCCGTATTTGTTGCTGATGACTTCGCCCGTGTCGGTGTTGATGCGTTCCACGGTGTAGACCTTGAGGGGCATATCCTTTCTGAGCGCACACACGCCGCCTTGCAGCGCCAGATATGCGCCCCAGTCGCCTGCATCCGCTGCTTGCCGTGCTTGTTCCAGCAGGCCATCAGGGGCGGTGTCCAGCCTGCGCAGTTCGCGCCATACGCCCACGGGTGCGCCGCCAATCTGCTGGAACTGGCGGATACCCCAATGGCTTGCCCATGCCCGCACTCGCTGCGCACTGTCAGCCGCATCAGTGCCGCCTTCAAAGTCTTCATCCACGCCATAGCCGTTGATGTTCTTTGAAACGTATTTGGCAATGTAGCCGGTGGCACTGCCCTTGCTGCTGTCGATGGCTACCGCCTTGAAACGGTACTGTGCTGCGCCGGGTTCGTTCCCGTCTTCCAGCAGGGCATAGTGCTGGATGATGGCGGTAACGCCTGCCTGTTGTGCTGGGGGCGCAAACAGCAGCATGTGCCAATGGGGACAGCCGTCATGGTGTGGCTCTGCCACGCGGAAGCCGTAGGCGGTCAGGCCATCGCGTTTGAGCTTGGAGCGGATACGCGCCCATAGTGCGGTGAGGTAGGCTTGCGCCTGCCGTGGGGTGCTGCCTGCGTAGTTGGGGTTGTCGGCTGGTTTGCCGGTGTCCTTGTCCACGGTGAAGCGGTGATACTTTGAGGGACAGGTAAGGGTGTAGAACGTGCCGATGTGTCCGGCTTGGGTGGCGGCATTTTCAAAGCCGCGCATCCTGACCATGAGTTCCACGCGCCGGACTTCCGGGTTTGCCACGCTGCCTTTCAGCACGGTCAGCATGTCCACGGTTTCGCCGGTTTCTTCGTTGATGGCTTCCAGTGCTGCCATCGCCTTGAGGCTGGAAGCAATCCGCGCCTGAAGGGTCTGGAAGGCTGCATCAGAGACATACAGGCCACGACCACGCCGGACAATGCCCAGCCGGATGGCAAAGGCTTCTTGCTGCCGGTCTTGCTGGCGGGTCAGTTGCCGCCGCCAGAAGTCAGCATCAGACAGGCGGGCTATCAGCCCGGTGCTGTCGTAAGCGCCCAGTGCTGCCGGGTCAAAACCCTGACTTTCGTACATTGCCAGTAGGGCGGCATGGGCTTGGGCGGGAGCGGTGGCAAGGCGGGCAGTCTTGCGGCATTGCAGGGCAAGGCGTTCTGCTTTGCGCTTGATGTCATCATCGGAGAGGGTGAAGCCGCGAACGCCTGTCTGTTCGGTCAGGTTCAGCAGGTACAGGTTGGCATTGCGCCGCTTTTCGCCGTCATGAGCGCCAGCAGTGCGGAACCGTTGGGCATATTCGCGGGCAATCACGGCATGGTGAACGGCTGGCAATTGCTGGAACTGTTGGGCAATCCAGCCAGCATCATGCGGGTGGTGGTGGGTGGGGGCGTGCATCATGGCTTCACCTCACTATTAAAGCGGTGTTCCAGCGCCAGACTGGACAGCGCCCGCAATTCATCAAAGGCTGCATCGTCGTGATTCAGAAGCAGGGCGCAGTCAGCCATGCCGACAATCCGGTACTGAATTTCTGTCCATGCGCGGACTGGGTTTGCCGACTTGTGCAGCGCATAGCCCCATTCACCCGTGATGATTTCCAGCAGCCCGGCATATTGAGGTTGTTCAAGGTGGTTCATACTGCCACCTCCCGGCCTGCTGGCACGTCCAGCACGTTGCGGGTCAGCCAGCGATTCCAGAGGGTGGCACGCCGTCCCCATGCCTCTGCTGATGGCGTGGTGGTCAGGCGGCTTTTCACTTCGGCACTGACCAGCGGCAGACGTGCCAGCCAGTCAGCACCAACCAGCCCGACCATGTGAGCGGGGATGCTCATGTCTGATACATCCATATTCAGGGTTGGGTTACTCATTGCGCCGCCCTCCAGTCGCGTTTTCCGTCAATCCACTGCTTGACCTGCGACCAGCGCCAGCCAGATGCACGCCCAGTGATTTTGACTTGGGGCGGGAATGTGCCGAGTGCTGCGTGTTTGTAGACGGTTGAGACCTTCAGGCCGGTGAGCTTGGTCAACTCATAGTCGGGGGCAACGTTACGGATGATGCAGTCATCAATCACTGGCATGATTACTGAGGGTGGCAGGTTGCCGCCATTGCCGCCGCTGGTGGTGGTCGGCTGCTGGCTTTTGCGCTTGCGTGGTGGTAACAGGCTCATGCTGATTCCTCCACTTTGTCTGCATTGGATTGTGACGTGGTGGTGTCTGTTGGATACCATCCGTGCTGTTCACCGTAGGCTTTGTGCAGGGCTTCCACGTCGGCTTGCAGCCAGTTGGCGAGGCGTTCGGCTGCACTGATCAGGTAACTTGCTGTCTGGTCTATGTTGCCCAAGTTGACAACAGACAGGAGTGTTTCCAGCTCTGCGACTTTCAGGGAAAGGTCATCGAATGAGTGCAGATTGATATGCGTAATGGGGGATTTGTAGCTGATCATTCTACACCGCCTATGCTCTGCTTTGCGACAAGGCGGTATGTGTCGATATTGACCTGTGAAACGTCGTTAGAATGCTGACTGCAAACATTTATCAGGTGCTCAGCCAGTTCGCTAAGGTCGCAAAGGCCGACATTGAACTCATAATCATCTGGCTGCTCTGCAAGCCTGATCATTGCTGCATTCAGGGTTTTGGCAAGCGACAAAATAGCAGTGCTTTGTCTGCCGATCTTGTCAGTAGCGGTATGAATTTCTTGGATTGTTTTCATGCTACACCTCCGACTGTGAGGTGTGCAGACGCACGGCGGGCAGGGTTGCCCATTGGGTGAGATATAGCGTTCATCGCTGTTACTCCATAAGGTTTTAGTAGTTGGCAAAAATTGCCGGGGGCTACTATCGTCCTTACGGAAACGACGCGCTTGTTTCGGTTTGCACCGTATTTCAGTCCACGCACCCCCGGCATATAACCGCTAGATGGTACGTCAACAGGCACAAAAAAACCGCCGTTGTCGTTGAGGCGGTATTGCCGCCGCAAGTGAGGATAGTAGTCCCAGAATTTTGCTGTTTGTTCGTGGATTCCACGAACGTCTATATTCTGCGCAGCTTGTGCGCTGGTTTGCAATTCGGAAAAATCGAATGATATTGACGGTTTGTTTCTGGTTTGTGTTATCATGTCGGCTGAACTCTTTTTCAGGCCAGCCCCATTGCTGGCCTTTTTTCATTCTGCCGGTGTGTCATGTCTCACTTTCAATGACTCACACATCAAAAAAAGTGAGACATTGAAAGTGATGTCAGCTTGTTTTCTTTGGTTTTCTCTTGATCGTTGTTTTGTCTGATCTTACTCTTCCTTCACCGCTTAGTTCCCACCATGCTTTCATAAACATACGATCAGTCATATCTTTATAGTCGCTCAAGAATTTAGCCTTAAACTGTTTTAAGTTAATATTCATAACATCTAATTTTTGATCTTCTATTTCTTTTAGTATTTGCGTTTTTTGAGCGTTAAAGTTCTTTGCTAATTTTATCTTTCCCTTCTCCTCATATTTTTCACCTCTATACTCAACACCGAAATGCAGCCTTGATGGAAGCGCCCCATGGACAGCCATATATTCAAGGTAACTTGTCCATATATCAGCACATTTTGACAAGTGCCAATTCTTTACGGTCGCCCTTATAAATTCAGCATGTGTTATTTTTGCCAAGTTTTTCAATCCACTATCAACAAGATTAGAATATAGCTGAATACTTGACCTTTCATCAGTTAAGGCGTTTAGCATTTTGCTGTCAATATACGGCTCAATCAATTGATAATATTCACCCTGCCACGGAAATGAACTAGCTTGCATGGATTGGTTGCATATCATCAGAACCACTGCATCACAAAAAACCTTATATTCTTGCTTTTGTGACAAAAACGGAAAAATCAGCATGGCCAAATGATAAATTGACATTGAAGCACCTAGAAAATGCTTTGCCCGTTCGTGCTCCATATTCCACTTATAATAATCTTGCCATACTTTAACATTCTCCTTTCTGTTTCTTAGAATGCTGATTGATTTTTTTATATTACCCACATTACTTTCTGCTTCTTCAGCATAATTGACAAATAACCACGGCAAATACTCCTGATGCTGGATGCTTAGTTTCCCGTAATACTCCACTTCATCGTCGGTCATTCCCCAAAGATTGCCAACATCACTTTTTGGTTCCATACTTCAAGCTCCTGTCAGATAGTCAGATCATCCGCAGGGACACGCAAAAAGGGGAAGCCGCTAACTTCCCCTTTTTTATTGCCTGCGGTTTACCCGACTTTCGGACAAACCGTCTGGTTTGGCAAGTGTTGCTCAGGTTGTCGGGTGTGTCTGCTGTAGCAGTTCCGATAATGCGACAAGGTTGTAATGCAGGTTTGCACCCCGTTGGTCTGTCGGCTTCCTGATGCGTTCTTCCACATTTCTTACCAGCCGCACCAGCCGCGCCGATTGGTGGCATGATAGCTTGGCCTCATCCTTGACGGTTTTCACTTCCTGCCTGAATTGTTCCAGTCTGCTCATATATTCCCCTTCGTCATCACGACGATGGTGTATTGATCGTGACGGGAGGCTTAGCGCCAGCCCTTCAATTCCCCTTCCAGTTCCGTTCCGGTCGTCAATGGGCGGAACTTATAACCCGCTGCTGGAATCTGGCCTTTCAGATCGTCAATCTCTGCATCCGTGTCTGCCTTGAGCTTGGCATAAGCGGCCTTGATCTCGTCACGTTCTGCACGTAATCGGTTTATCTCAGTGGTGAAGTAGTTCACCATCTTGCTGAAATGTTCCGGTTGGCCTGCGGTGTCGAATGGTTCCACTGTTGTAGCAAGTTCCTGCGGCTCAGTGAAAACAGACTCACCCCGGCTGCTGGTGCTGAATTTCATGACGCCCGTGCCGAGTGATGCCGGTGAGTCAGTCACCCCCAGCCCCATCAGGTACGCACCGTTGGTGTTGGGGAATTGCGGGTGCATTTCGATGGAGAGGTGCACTTTCTGCCCGCTGCGTACCATGGTAATCAGGTCGGGGTGTGGCTCCAATTGCACATACAGCGCCATTTTTCCGGCTAGCTCCCCTTCCTTGATGCGTTCGGCTTTGGCTGCCACCACGTCGCCCAATGCCTTGAACAGGCCGTCCGGCATGATGCCACGGATGTGTTCAGGCCAGATTCTGGCGTTATAGGTGTCCTGGCTGTAGCTTGCCGCCATCTGCTCTATTTGGCTGGCGGTGATTTCGCGCCCGTCTGCGGTGATGCCTTCAACGGCTGCACGGATAAAGTCGGTTGTCAGTTTCATGTCATGTGTCCTTTGGGTTATGCAGCCGCGCCGCCATGTGTGCGCTTTTGCATGAATGTTTCAACATCACGCTGGCAGAACCTGAACGCCTTATGCTTGCCTGATTCAAAGCAGACATAGGGCAATTCAGCCGGGTTGAGTGATGCCAGTTTCAGGAAGGTGGGGACTGATACCCCCGCCAGCTTTGCCGCCCTATTGGTTGGCAGGTCGTAGCTTTTGGCGGTTGCGGTGGTGATTGCCACGGGTTTACCTCCTTGCAGTTTTTTCAGGTGTCCTTTTACGCCGATATTTGGCTGCATGGCTTGCGCCTGTTCCAGCAGTTGCGCTGCCCGCTGCGGGTCAGTTGGTACAAGTGCCAGCCCATACGCCTTGCACAGTTTGGCTGTGATGGTATCGGACATATCCAACCCATCCACGAGCGCCCACAAGGCTTGCATGTCTGGCAGGTGGTCGGCTGGATTGGCTGACAGCACGTTGCGGCTGACCTCTTCCGTGATGGCTTCTACCAGCGAACGATTGAATCCTTCCGGTGCTTGCATGTTGTGTTGAATCGCATAAGCAGCCAATTGAAGCGCCCTACTGACATCGCCCACATCTGCCGACCACACAGCACACCAAACCATCACGGCATCCTGTCTGCTGTGGTTGGCGACTGGTGCGGATAACACACCGTCCAGATAGTTGCTGTATTCGGTTAGTATTTCGCGCTTCACGTCCAGCCTGCGGGTTTGGCTGCGGATGCTGGACAGCCGTTTCAGGTCGGCTTTCAGCTTGTGCAGGTGCGCCCGGTACTGGTTACTTGCTCTGCGGTCAACAGAGGCAGAATCATGGCGTGCATTCACCCCTGATTCCACCTTTACCCGGTGCTGCGCTGCCGGTGATGGCATGGCCTTATTCCCAGCCGCCCGCGCCGTCTGGTAGCAGGATTGCACCATTACGCACACCAGCGAACTTGCCGAAATCTTCCACCACATACGCTTCATTTTCAGAGAGGTACTCTTCCACGCGGTCGCGCTTCGGATTGTCAATGATGGTGCGCCGGAGTGTGCCGACCTGATGATAAATGCTCAGATTGTCGTAACTGGTGACGATCACGGCACGGGCTGGCAGGTATGGCGGCATAATACAAGGCAAGCCCGCCACGGTCTTGGAAGCAAACCATGTTTGCAGTGCATTACGCTCTGTTGGTAGTGTGCTGTTTGCCAGCAGTGCCAGCCCGTGCGCCACCCAAATTTCGCGCCCGACCATAACAACCAGATCATCAGCTTCCTGATGCCATACATCCAGCAGACTGCTGGTCATATCGAACACCAGCGCATCCAATGAACCATACTTGCCGCCCTCTCCTACTTTGTAGGTGTCTGCGGTCGGATTGCCGTCCGAGCCGTACCCCATGAAGCGGTGAGGCTGTTTCTTGCGTACCTTGGCAATCCAGCCTTCATTTACATCTTGCAGTAGCGGGTTGACGGTGAAGTCGGTTTCAGCCGCTGCGGTTTCACCGTGCCAGCCGATCATGAGACGGTCACGCGCAACCTGTCTGGCAATCTGGCTGGCGTAGATCGTGCCGAAGTCTTCCAGATGCGCCCATGAATCCATGAGGCTGTATTTCTGATGAGTGTCGTAGTTTGTCTGGTGACAGTGGTAGGTGTCGCCTTCCAGTTCGCCCACGTAGCGGGTCTGCCGTTCGGTTTCGTCGGTGTTGGTACGGCTGGCAATCGGTCGGCTTACGCCCAACCCGATCTTCTGCCCCAGTTGAGCGGTAACAGAAATCTGATTGATACGTTTCAGAAAGTCGGCATTTTCGCCAACCAGTTCATAAAATGATTGCTGTGCAGCCGGGGAATAATTGAATGCTTCGCCCGTTGCCTTGTCCAGCTTGTTGGCTGTTGCCACTTCGCCGAGGTAACGGTTAAAGCAGATGCGTGTATTGCTTTGCATATGCTTGTTCCAGTTTTAGGATAACAGCGTCTTCACGACGCGCCTTGTGTATGACCACGCCTCCATTAAATCATGCTTATAAATCTTTTCAAGTGCTTTATTCTCTTGGCTTTTCGCCCTACACGTTGCCGCAAGCCTTCCCGTGTCGGGGCGGGGGGACTCGCTTAAAAATACCTTGCACAAATGCAATGCACGAAAACTGCATCAAGGCCGCGCCCTGCTTTGGCTTAGTGTTTTTGCTAGTGCAATGATTCGTGCATTTTCGTGCAAATCATTGCACCCGTTTTTTGTGAATATTTTTTTATGGGTGGAAACAAAAAAGCCGGGATTGTCCCGGCTCTGGTGGTATGGGTGGTGACTTCTACGCGCTGCCCGACACGGGATAGCAGATTGATAAGCATATCAATAGTGAACTGCCCGATCTTACCCCGGTACAAATCGCTGATGCGTGCCTGACTAACGCCCAACAGTTCCGCCGCTTCGCCCTGTGTGCTGAAACGGGCTTGCAGTACCTTGGTTAGTTTGTGCATCAACTCTGCCCTGATCAGCATGTTTGCGGCTTTTTCAGGTTCAAACAGATCAAAAAAAACGCTTTTCTCCATTATGCCGCCATGCCGATACCCAGCTTTACATGGGTTTCGATTTCATCCCAAGGCACAGAAACCAGCCCGGACTTGTCTTTTTCAACGATGCCCAGTTCCACCAGTGTTTGAATGTCGGTGTGTACGTTTTTGTAATCACGCCCCAGCAGTTGGGCGAGCTGGTTGATACTTTGACCACTGTTACGTTTCAGGACTTCCAGTAGTTCCCAGCGTTTGGGGGTGAATGCCCGCATGAATCCGGCCATGCTTTCAAAGCTCAGACGGTTTACGGGGTTTGCAGGTTTACCGCTTTTCCATACTTCCAGAAAATCTTTTAGTGCATCTTCTGCACTGCCGATGTAGACCATTAGTGTTTTGTCGTTCATTGCCGCGCCTCTTTCAAGTCCTGTAAGAAATCCCTTACCAGATCATCAATGCCGGTGAAGGTGTAGGCGTACTGCTCACCACGAATATGCTTGTGGTCGCCTTTGCCGCGTTCATTGTCATACCCGACGATACGTTCCCCACCCTTGCCGTAGTAAAGCCGGTATTTGTAACGGTGCTGACTGCCTAGCACTGGTTCCGGTAGTTCCCATATAACCAGTTGCTGAATAGCGCCATCATCAAAGGCGTGTTTGCTGTCGAGTAATTTAACTGCTTTCATCATGGCATTATATGCCATAACAGACGGCTTTCAAGTCTTCACCTGCTGGCGTTTGGTGAGGGTTTCGGCGGCAAGTTGCTGCTGGTAGTTGGTTATGGTTCCATCGGGTTCGCCGTTGAGGTGGTAGCGGTCGCCACCCCGCGCGATGGCTTGCAGGTAGAGACCGTGCAGGGTGTGCATTTTCAGCAGACGTTGGACAACCTTCTTTGATGCGCCGGGGAAATGCTCGTCATTCACCAGCTTGAACAGTTCCTTGTCGATACCGATGGAAAGGGGCAGGTATTCGCGCCAGACCTTGAAGCCGTTGAGACGGTCGTTTAGTTCGCGCTTTTTGAGTTCAGAGGGTGGTGTTACCTGCTTTTTTGGCTGCGGCTTGCGTGGTGGTTTCTTGGGTTTGGTCTTGTTGGCGGGTGGTTTGGGTTTGCCCTGCCCCGGTCGCTGGACGTTGGGCAGGTCTTCGCGCCTGATGATGCGCTTGCCGCCGCGTTGGGTGAGACCGCCAGCGGGTGCAGTGCTGGTGCTGGCTGGCTTGCGGGTCAGTGTCAGGGTTTTCTTGGGTGTGTCGCTCATGTGTCGGACTCGCTCATTCATGCAAGGTTTCCCGGTTGCCCGGTGTTGTATCTGGTCAGTGTAGCAGGTTCATGCCCTGCTCTGCGCAAAGTTGCCGATGATGACTTTGCAGCGCCCATGTTGTTGCTCATCGAGAAAATCAGCCCACCATTGCATCAGGTTTTTGCGTTCGTCCATATACCGCGCCATGTAGTCATAGGCGTTGGCTATCTTGTCGCGCCCGGTATGGGCAAGCTGTTTTTCCACAACTTCATGTCGGAAGCCGTTGTCTTTCAGGGTGCTGGATGCGATGGCACGGAAGCCGTGAATGGTGGTGTCATCACTCCAGCCGATACGCCGGATAACTTGCAGCATGGCGTTTTCACTAATGGGCTTGTCACGCCGGGAGGTGTAGAAAATCAGGCGGGAATCCCCGGTGAAAGGTCGCAGTTCTTCCAGCAGTTTCAGTGCTTGCCGCGATAGCGGGATGATGTGCGGCTGTTCCATTTTCATGTGTTCTGCCGGAATGTTCCACACGGCACTTTCCCAGTCGATCTCCTGCCATTCTGCCAGCCTTACCGAACCCGTGCGGGCAAAGGTCAACAGGGTGAACTGTACCGCCCTGCGCAGCACTTCCGAGCGGTATGCAGCCAGATCGTGCAGGAAGGCGGGCAACTCTTGGACGGTCAGTGCGTTGAAATGCTGTTTTTTGTACGCTTTGAGAACGCCGCGCATGTTTTCGGGTAACGGGTTTCCCTTGATGTAACCGGCTATCACGGCGAACCGAAACACGGCATTGACACGCTGGCGCACCTTTTCGGCTTGTGGCAGGGTTCCGCGTCCTTCTACCCTGCGCAGCACCGCTAGGATGTCGGGTGCTTCCAGATCATCAATGGAGTGGTTGCCAATGTGGGGGAAAACGTCCTGCTCCAGTGAGCGCAGCACCTGTGCAGCGTTGCTTTTTTTCCAGCGGCCTAACTGGTTTTCGTGCCATTCGAGCGCCACTTCCTGAAAGGTTTTGCCGCTGCCTCTCAGCCGGTCGCGTTGCTTTTTGGTGTTGGGGTCTATGCCCTGCCTCACCAGTGCCTTGGCTTCTTCGGCTGCGTGGCGGGCTTCTGCGCACTTCACATCCGGGAAGCTGCCAATGGTGAACATGGTCTCTTTTTTGGTCTGCGGGTTGCGGTAACGTAGCCGCCAGATTTTCGAGCCGTTTGGGTTGATTTCCAGATACAGCCCCGGCATGTCCTTGATGCGGTAAACGGCTGCTTTCACCTCTGCGTTTTTGGCTTCCAAGTCGGTCAGCAATATAACGGTTTTGCCTGCCATTTCGCTATCGAACTCCTTTTGCTATCAATGGATTCAGGTCACTATACCCGCTTTCCATACCCGCAAAAAGCCGCCCGGAATGGCTGCAACAAAAATTCTACCCGCTTTCATACCCGGTAAGCTGTGCGCTTTGGGTGTTGCACGGTAGACGATAGTGGAGTGAATGCCTGATATTTATCAGCCACTTAGTGACAGTGTGGCGGTATATATAAGGCTGGAAATTATGACGTGGAGCGGGTGATGGGAATCGAACCCACGTATGCAGCTTGGGAAGCTACCGTTCTACCATTGAACTACACCCGCGTACTGGGATAGGCTACAAGCCCGCAATGGTAAAGCGTTTGCAGCAAGATAACAATGGTAGAAGACAATTTCGCTGACCAAGTGTTGAAATGGCATGACCAGCATGGACGCAAGGATTTGCCCTGGCAACACGAGCCTTCATCCTACCGTGTATGGGTGTCGGAAATCATGCTGCAACAGACCCAAGTTGCTACCGTCATTCCCTATTACCAGCGTTTCATGCAACGTTTCCCGGATGTGCTGACACTGGCAAACGCCCCGCTGGACGAAGTTTTGCAACACTGGGAAGGTCTTGGCTATTACAGTCGCGCCCGCAACCTGCACAAAACCGCACAAACCGTGTGCGACCAGTATGCAGGCACATTCCCCACCGACATCGAGCGTATGCAAACCCTGCCCGGCATTGGGCGCTCCACTGCGGCTGCCATCCTCTCCCTCAGCCACGGGCAAGCGCACGCCATCCTGGATGGTAACGTCAAGCGCGTACTGGCACGCTTCCATGCAGTAGCAGGCTGGGCAGGTACAGCGCATACCCTGCAACAATTGTGGCAGTACGCTGAACAGCATTTACCCAGCAACCGCAATGCCGCTTACACCCAAGCGATGATGGATATGGGAGCAACCCTCTGTACCCGCAGCAAACCAGCCTGTTTGCTGTGCCCGTTACAGCAGGGCTGTGCCGCATTCCGCCAAGGCAACCCACAGGACTATCCCGGCAAGCGTCCCAGCAAGGACTTGCCGGAAAAAACTGCCATTGCCCTGCTATTGCGCAATACGGCAGGTGAAATTCTGCTCCAGAAACGCCCCCCAACCGGTATCTGGGGTGGACTGTGGAGCTTTCCCGAGTTTGCCGATGAAAATGGCATGGCTAACTGGCTGCTTGAGCGCGGGCAGGCGCAGGTCATTGCCACCCGCTTGCCGGTACTGACCCACACGTTTTCCCATTACCGCCTGTACTTGCAGCCCTTGTTGGTTGATTTCGACACGTCCCCTGCGTGGATAATGGAAGGTGACGGCTGGCTCTGGTATAAAGCAGACACAGTATTGACTGGTGGGTTGTCAGCCGCGATTCGCCAGTTTTTCCAGCGGACACCGCAAGCAATTTGAGGAGATGACATGACTCGCATGGTTAACTGCGTCCATCTGGGGCGCGAAGCAGAAGGGCTGGAACGCCCAACCTACCCCGGTACACTGGGTGTACGTATTTATGAAAATGTTTCCAAGGAAGCCTGGGGCAAATGGCTACGCCAGCAGACCATGCTGATCAACGAATACCGCCTCAGCCCGATTAATCCGCAGCACCGCAAATTTCTGGAAGAGGAAATGAACAAGTTTTTCTTTGGTGAAGGTGCCAGCACGATCGAAAACTTCAAGCCAGTTTAATATTTTATCCTCACCCTTCTCCCGCAAGGGCGAAGGGTGCAATCAGTCAGGCAATCATTTCGCCAACGGTTTCCAGATAATCGCTTCCAGTTGCCAGTCTGCCAGCACATCCTTGGGGGGGACTGAACCGCTAGGCCCATTCCAGGCTCCGCCGAACAGATACAGGATATTGCCGGTCTGGGGGGCGTAACACAGCACTTTACCAGAAAGCTCTTCTGCACCAGCGGCACATGCTTCGGTTTGACCGTAGGCATAAATATCCACGAATTTCACACCAATACTATGCCCGAGGCCATTGCCGATACGGTTGTCATGCACCATGACCGAATAAATTTTTTCGTGTTTGACATCCGGGTTGATGGTAAGCAGAGGTTTCAAGTCTTTGCTGACCCTGATGACGGGGTATTTTTCACCTTCGGAATAATTCAGTCGCTGGTCGACATTAAAACCCTGAAACGCAGTAGTTAGCTCATGCAGATTGAACGGAGTTTGCGCATTAATCGGGCCAATACCTGCAACTGACAATATTTCCAGCGGCTTGCCTGCCGGTTTTGAGGTCGCAGTCTGCTTGTCATCGCAAGCCACCAGCAGGAATACACAGGATACCGCCAATAGCCAATTTCCAGCCGCACGTAAATTCAGCATAGCCACTCCTTCCATCAAAAAGCTCCAGCCCATTTTTCCACAAAATACTTGTCCGTGCATTTTCAGACTCCCCTGTTTATAGTTCATAATTTTATCGGCGCTTGAAAATGTCCATGCCTGTCCACACCGTTTGGCTGATTGATGCCAGTATTTACGTGTTTCGCCCTTGGTTTGTGCGCGGTCAGATACCGCTGGATAGGGAAGAGCATCCGGTCAATGCCGTCATCGGCTTCCTGCGCTTCCTTTACAATTTGCTGCAAACCGAGCAACCGCAGCAGATTGGCTTTGCTTTTGACACCAGTTTGCATACTTCACAACGTAAAGACATTTACCCCGCCTACAAAGCCAACCGCAGCCCCGCCCCTGAGGAGCTGAAATACCAGTTTCAGCTTTGCCGCGACTTTCTGGATGCCCTTGGCATTGTGCAAGCCGCCAGCCACCACTTTGAAGCTGACGACATCATCGGCACATGGGCAAAACAGCAGCGGGCAAACGGTAACACTTGCATGATCATCAGCGGCGACAAGGATCTGGCGCAACTGGTAGGCGAACACGACATTTGGTGGGATTACGGCAAGCGCAAACCGCTACCGCCCGGCGGGGTGAAAAAGGAATTCGGGGTATGGCCTGAACAGATTCCCGACCAGTTGGCATTGGCAGGCGATGTAGCGGACAACATTCCCGGCATCCCCGGTATCGGCATGGCAACAGCAGCGCGGCTATTGCAAAAATTCAGTACAACCGAAATTTTGTTGTCACGCATTCCCGAAATCGGGCAGATGAAAACCCGTGGGGCGAAACGCTTACAGGAACTGGTCAATGAACATCAGACCAGCGTGCGATTGGCACGGCAACTGACCGGCATCCATTGTGAAGTACCGGATATTCCGCTGGACTTGCAACGCAAACCCAAGGATTTGGCACGATTACAGACACTGTGTGAGTTGCTGTACCTGAGCGAGCAGCAATTTGCACTGTGGGCAGCCGTGTAGTCACCCACAGTTGCGCATCTGTTCACTTGAAGGCAGCCGAGCTAAAGCCTGCTATGGGGGCATGAAACAAGTGGTGATATACTCCCCCGCGTAACAGCAACCGGACGGACTTCTCCCATGTCACTCAAAGACCAACTCCTCAAGGCTGGCCTGATCGACCAGTCCAAGGCGCAAAAAGCCGAACAGGATCAGCGCAAGCAAGCCCACCAAAAAACGGCCAAGGCACAGAAACAGGCGAAAAAAAGCGGCGAAGTGATCGTGGATGAAGCCAAATTGCTGGCAGAAAAAGCCCGTCAGGAACAGGCCGATCGCTCACGCGAACTCAACCGCCAGCAGCGCGAACAAGCCGAAAAGAAAGCCATTCAGGCGCAGATCAAACAACTGATCGAGATGAACCGCATTGACCGCAACCGGGGCGACATCGCCTACCAGTTTGCCGATGGCAGCAAGGTCAAAAAAATCTACCTCACCACCAAACTTCAAGACCAACTGGCTTATGGCGTGATTGCGCTGGTCAAATTCGGTGACGGCTACGAACTCGTTCCCAAACAGGTTGCCGAAAAAATTGCCCAACGGGATACCGCCATCATCCTGGTGCAAAATACCGGCAGCAGCCAACAGACAACGGTAGAAGACGATCCTTATGCCGATTACCAAATCCCGGATGATTTGATGTGGTAAAAAATATCCTGCGTCTGTGGACGATCAACCGTGTCTTCATCCGCCACGGGCTGGACGAACTCGTCTTTCACATCCCGTTCCTGCGCCCGCTCAGTTTCATCTATCACCTGTCACCGTGGAACTGGGGCAAGCAAGAAACCCGTCCTCGCGGAGAACGCATCCGCCGCGCCCTCGAAGATCTGGGGCCGATTTTCATCAAGTTCGGGCAAATGCTGTCGACCCGCCGCGACTTATTGCCAGACGACATCGCCAACGAACTGACCCGCCTGCAAGACCGCGTACCGCCTTTTTCCAGCCAGCAAGCGCGGCACATGATCGAAAAAGCCTATGGCAAACCGGTCACGGAAGTATTCAAGCACTTTGAAACCGACCCGATGGCCTCTGCCTCCATCGCCCAAGTTCACGCCGCGCAACTGTGGAATGGCAAGGATGTGGTGGTGAAAGTGCTGCGCCCCGGTATCGAAAAAACCATCCGACAGGATGTGGAGCTAATGTATCTGATGGCAAGTCTGGTACAACGCTATTGGAAGGAAGCCCGCCGCCTGCGCCCGGTGGAGGTGGTTGCCGAATACGAAAAGACCATTTTCGACGAACTGGATTTGGTGCGCGAAGCCGCCAATGCCAGTCAGATCCGCCGCAATTTCGAGGGCAACCCAACCCTGTACGTGCCGGAAATCTACTGGGATTACACCCACCCCAACGTGATGGTGATGGAGCGGATTTACGGCATCCCGGTCGGTGACATTCCCCGCTTGCAGGCACTCGGCGTCAACTTCAAACGCTTGGGCGAATTGGGTGTCGAAGTGTTTTTCACGCAAGTGTTCCGCCACAATTTTTTCCATGCGGACATGCACCCCGGTAATATTTTCGTTGACCCGAAAAACCCCAATGAGCCGCAATACATGGCGGTGGATTTCGGCATCGTTGGCACGCTTGCCCCTGCCGACAAACGCTATCTGGCAGAAAACTTCTACGCCTTTTTCAACCGCGACTACAAACGGGTCGCAGAATTGCACGTTGAATCCGGCTGGGTTCCGCCTGCTACCCGTGTGGATGAATTTGAATCTGCAATCCGTTCGGTGTGCGAGCCGATCCTGAACCTGCCGATCAAGGACATTTCCTTTGGACATTTCCTGCTACGCCTGTTCCAGACCGCCCGCCGTTTCAATATGGAAGTGCAACCGCAACTGGTGCTGCTGCAAAAGACCTTACTGAATATTGAAGGACTAGGGCGGCAGCTTTACCCCGATCTGGATTTGTGGTCTACCGCCAAACCCTTCATTGAACGCTGGATGGATGAGCAGGTCGGTGTCCGCGCCCTGTTCCACGGAGCGAAAGTCAACCTGCCGAAATTCCTCGAAAACCTGCCCTACATGCCCAACATGCTGCACGACATCATGCAACAAACTGCTCAGCACAAGCTCAAGATGCAGTGGGAATCGCAACAACTGGAAGAGCTGCGCAGGGAAATGCGCCGTGGGCAGCGCATCAACCAAGGTTTGCTAGTGGCGGGTATCGTACTGGTGCTGTTTGCCTTGCTCTACCGGGGTGGGCTAGCCTCATAGCAACAAAAAAAGCCGCCAGGTTGCCCCGGCGGCCTTGTTTTGACGTATCGTGCGTCAGTTGCTTATTTGGACTGCTGATCCAGCGTGATGTCGACTTTCACCAGTTTGTTGCAACCAGCCACTTTGATATAGAAGCTAAACACACCATCCGGGCAGTAACCTGCACTGGGGTGGAAGGTCAGGCTGTTACCAGTACGCTTGATCGTGCCGGTCATACCACCGTTATTGGCATCTTCAACGCGAACGGTTTCAGAGCTAGCATTTTCATCGTAGATATAGACCTTCTCAACCGTATCACCTGCCCCCAGATACTTGCTTGGAGTGATAGCAATACCAGCCGGGTCAGGGCTATTGCTGTAGGTAAATGTCACCGTGTCAGCCGGGTTCAGATTGGCTGGGCAGCTTCCGCCTGCACCAGTCACTGTCACTCTGACAGTTGCGGTTGAGGTGTTGCCCACCGGATCCTTGACGATATAGGTGAACGTATCAACCCCCACGAAACCAGCATTCGGTGTGTAACGCAACTGACCATTTTCTTCCGTGACCACGCCGTTCGCACCCTGAGTAAAGGAATCAATACTCAGCGTATCGCCATCCGGGTCAGTGTCGTTGTCCAGCACGTCGATCAGGATGGAAGCTCCCAAATCGGAAGTTGCCTCGTCACCTACAGCTATAGGTTCCCCGCCGCTACCTGCCACTGTGACGGTGACGGTTGCCGTACTGGTACCGTTTGGCCCGGTGATGGTGTAGGTAAAGGTATCATTGCCTGCGAAACCGGCATTCGGTTGATAGCTGACAAAGTTGCCACCATCAATAATGGCGACAATACCGTTGGCTGGTTGGCTGATCGCCGTAACCTTGATTGTGCCACCGCAGGCTTCGTCACCATCCAGTACATTCAACGGGGTAGCCGTAGCACCTTTTGGTACGTTGAAGGTGTCATTGTCTGCGTTGACCGTACAACCACCGCCGCCTGTTACCGTCACCGTGACCGTTGCCGTGCTGGTGTTACCTTCAGGATCCCTGATGGTGTAGCTGAAGGAATCCGTCCCTGTAAAACCGTTGTTTGGTTTATAGGTCAGGATATTGCCTTCTTGCGTCACCGAACCATTGCCCGGTGTGGTAAACGAAATAACAGTTAATGGATCACCATTCGGATCACTGTCGTTTTCCAGCACATTGATAGGAAGCGCAACCCCTTCCGTTGTGCTTCTGGTATCGTTCACAGCAACCGGCGTATAAGCACTGGCATCCGGTGCGCCGCCTGCCGTGGTCTTGTAGGTATCCACCCGTTGCTTGTGGTCAGCAACGTTATGCAGTGCCTGACGCACCCACAGTGGCGGCGTTGGCACAAGTTCCTGTTTCCAAACCACTTTCGGGTCAGACTTGCTGCTACCGCCCTGTTCTACCACCTGATCTTTGTATTCGTTCTGGTAGCAGAGATATTCAAGGTCAACACGACGGTTTTTGTGCCGTTCTGCATCGGTATTCGGGTATTTCGGGCTGCTTTCACCCAGACCTTGTGCCAGCAGTTCGTTGGCATTGAAACCGCCCTTGACCAGGAAATCCCTTACACTTTTGGCACGGCGCTCAGACAGTTTTTGGTTATACGCGGTAGAGCCAACATCACAGGTGTTGCCGCTGATGCGAATATTGCCTTCATGCCCGCACTCGCGGATTTTGCCAGCCACTGCCTGCAAGCGTTCCTGCGCTTCCGGCGTCAGCTTGGCACTGCCGACCTTGAAAAAGGTATCGGCTTCCAGTTCCATCGTGTGTTTGACCAGTTTGCGCTCAACCTTGGCGGGTGTTTTGACAGTTTCACCAGGAATTTCGGTGCGGACACGGCGATAAACCTGATTAGGCTGCCACACACCGGCTTCGCTGGCAATGTCATAGCGGTAGCCAACGCCACCACGGACTTCGGCTTTCTGTTCACCTTCCACATAGCCACCGGATTTCTTGTAAACATCCACATTGGCATTGACGCTATGCGGGGAATCCGGGAAAAACTTTTCCACACCACCAGTCAAAGTCATCTGCTTGGCTTTTTTCTCGTTGTCAGCCTGTTCCTTACCCCATTCGTAATCCAGACCGCCCTGCACACGCATTTGCTGTTCAGACAGGTAAGTACCGACACGACCGCCGACACCCCAGTCATAGGCTTTTTCATAGATAGTGTTGCCGTTGGCATCTTTCGCGCCGGTATCACGCTTGTCGGAAATACCCTTGCTCAGATGACCAGACCAGAACAGGTTTTCGTTTTCCTGACCGTAACCTGCGGTGATTTTCTTGTCTTTTTGTTCGTTTTGGTCGTAAGCACCAAAGACCTTGTTGACGTGGCTGACCTGACCGTTTTCACCGTTGGAAGTCCAGTGGTAGTTCAGTTTGGCTCCGGCGCCAGTGATGGTTTCCTGCCCCTTGTCACCGTCGGCTTTCGGGTTTACACCCATGTAACCCTGCCCGATGAGCGTGCTGTTTTCATTCTCGGAAAAGATATGGCTGACGTCAGCCTTGCCCTTGAGTTCGGAGTCGATACCGATACCAAGTCGGGTCTGACCACCTACGTAACCCGTGCTGACACCGGAAGTCGGGGTGGAATCATCCACAAAACCGTCACTTTCAGCCCCTAACTGGCGTGCCTGCTGCATGGTATCAGGTACGGCTGCCACTGTGTCTGCTGCTGCCAGCGTCGGGCATTCGCCACGCGCCGGATTACCGCTATCGCAGGAATGTACAACCGCAGGGGCTGGTGGCTCAGCTTCAACAGTCATGGCTGCCTGGGGTTCTGCGGGAGGAAGCTGTCCGTAGGGAGCATCAATGCCGCCATCCCCTGCCAGTACGGCAGCAGAACAGCAAAGGATCGGAAGGATAGCCCACCGGGTTAACCGGATTTTTTTATTGTTCATGATTATATCTCTCTGTTATGTGCCTTGTTATTGCTATCGGGTGACACTTTCGAGGTAAATATTAGGGGCTGTCTTATCCGCACCACAAATTCCCCCGACGAACGCGCAATCTGCCTAAAAATCACCGTCATTACCACGCCAAACTGCTGTAATCATGCAGAATCCCTAGCGTTATGCCTGACGCAACGCAACCCTTTGCTTTATACTCTTGGCAATTCATGCGTACTTTAAGCCCGGTGACAGCAGCAGCCAACAGAACACAGACAAACGGTTTTCTGCCGTCCCGGTCAGTTAAACGCTTACTAGCCTGAAAAGGATAACCTGACAGTCATGTTCAAAATCATCCAGCTCATCCCGCTGTTTGGCGTCGTGCTCATCATTTACTGGTTGGCCGTCAAAATCCGTTTCTTTCCTGATCACCTGAATGATGTGGTCTTCAGGATGGGGCTGCCCTCCGGCATTACCTGGAAACCCACCTGGGGAGACTTCATGGTCTTGCTTGGCGTAATAACCCTTTACATTGAGCTGTTCAAATCCACCCGCACCTCGGAAGTCACCATTTTCGACCATCTGTTTTCGACTTTCGTGCTGATTTTTTATCTGACAGCCTGGCTAATTTATGAATGGGGTGGCAATTCTGTTTTCCTCATTCTGACAGCGATGGCCTTCCTGGATGTCATTGCAGGCTTTACCATCACCATTTCTGCCGCACGTCGTGACCTGTCGCTAGGTGGCAAATAAGCCTGACCCACAACGAAATTTTCATGTATCGCACTTTCAGAGAGGAACAACCAACCATGAACAAACTTGTCGCCAGTCTGACCGTGGTCTCAGCCATGGCAGCACCTGCGTTTGCGGAAACACCCCAGTTTCCCGACCCTAACCAGATTCCAGCAGAAGCCAAAACAGCAACGGAAACCACAACCAGCAAAAGTACAGACGGCTCCACCAATAGCACGACCACCACAACCCAGCAGTGGAGCTACAGCTACCCGGCAACAACAACGACCACCAACGCAGGAACCAGTGCCACAGCCACAACATCTGGCACTTACGTTTACCCGCAAGCGGACACGGTAAGCAAAACCGTACCCACAACTGCTGTTACCACCGGCAGTCATGCCACTACCACGGCTGTAACACCTTACGCTTATACCTACAGCTACGCCCAGCCACAAATGACCTCTGGTTGGGGCAATGTTTTCCCTTATTCTGCTTACGGCAACGGGATGCGTTACTACAACCCCAGTAGCTACTTTATGCCGGGACCGATGCTGACACCGCCGCCGCCGCCACCGATGATCATGCCAACCCTACCCAGCTTTGGCTGGTCGAACATGGGTTATAACAACGGATACAACCTGATGGGGGGGCAAAGCAACACCAGCACCGCCCAAAGTACCCAGCAGCTTAATTCCCTCAACCAGACCCTGACGACCTTGCGCCAGCAACAGACTGACCTGATGGGCAAAACCCAGGAAGCCCTTAGCGCACAGGAAAAAACCATTGCCGACCTTAAACGCCAACTGGAAGAAGCCACCAAAGGCAAAGGCGACCTCGAAGGCAAACTGACAGCCTTGCAAGGTGAACTGGCGGAAAGCGTCAAAAAGGCTGAACTTGAAAGCTGCAAGGCGGAAAAGGACGAACTAAGCGGCAAAGTTAGCGAAATGAATAATCAGGTTGGGGCTATCGCAGAAGTTTCCCAACAATTCGCCCAGTTACGTCAAAACTTCGCAGCCCTTGAAAGTGAAAAGCAACGGCTGGCAGATGAAAAACAGCAACTGGCAGCCACACTGGAAAACGAAACCAAGGATAGCGACGGGGATGGTGTTGCCGACAAAGCCGACAAATGCCCCACAACCCCGGCTGGTGCGCAAGTTGACGCTACAGGTTGTGAGCCGCCCAAAGACGGTGACAAAGATGGCGTAACCGACGATAAGGATCGTTGCCCTGTCACGGCTGCTGGCGTCAAGGTTGACGAAAACGGCTGTGACCTGCCTCCTCCCGATGGTGACAAAGACGGCGTACCAGATGAGGCTGACAAATGCCCTACCACCAAGGAAGGCGCCAAAGTCGATGGCAAAGGCTGTGACCTGCCTCCTCCCGATGGTGACAAGGACGGCGTACCAGATGAGGCTGACAAATGCCCTACCACTAAGGAAGGCACTAAAGTCGACGACAAAGGCTGTGACCTGCCTCCTCCCGATGCCGACAAAGACGGCGTACCAGATGAGGCTGACAAATGCCCCACCACCAAGGAAGGCGCCAAAGTCGATGACAAAGGCTGTGACCTGCCTCCTCCCGATGCCGACAAAGACGGCGTACCAGATG
>ERZ761609.74-NODE-74-length-147499-cov-87.975313_pt1 | contig 147499 bp, 132 predicted proteins | sample MGYA00511163_ERZ761609 | MGnify/ENA primary metagenome ERZ761609 (study PRJEB28899, sample SAMN02445070) | bioreactor sludge metagenome | biome: EBPR sludge | place: Australia: Brisbane, Thorneside Wastewater Treatment Plant | collected 2011-12-16 ... | reverse complement strand
TTCGGACGGGGGAGACTCATCTTACGGCGTCTTCATTTTCGGGAGGCAGACCACATTCACAGGCCGTAGTTTCGAGGCGAGGTCCGTCGGTCTGTGGCCCATGCTCACCGCCATCAAGTGAGACGCAGACAATCAATAGGCTCACTATTATTGCGGATGTCAGTCCGCCGGAAGAGTATCAGGTATTCAAGTTCCTTGAAACCGTTGGCTTCGACCTCAAGTTCGGACATCAACATTGCGATAACATTGCGATGACTTGAATCAACACGTTCGGGCCACTCTGGGCCAGGGTTTTGGCGAACAGGCTTTTGAAGTTAAGTTGGCGGAGTGCGCCTAGGGTCAATCATGAGGGTTGGGCGTGTGATGAGGTCAGGGCACTATACGAAGGAGGGCTCATGAAGGAAATGGAGGGAGCACGCAGAGGCCTATTCAGTTTCGCAGGTTGGATTACGAGTAAAGTGGCGCCGCTTCGCGATTGAACCGTAGCGCGGGCAGGCTCACGACGTTGTCGAATGACTCCCTCTTTGTCCCCCTCATGGCAATTTAAGCAACGAGGGGCAGTTGGAGGCCTTACTCTTCTGTCGCTGTTTCGTCCATCTCTTCGGCGTTGACGCCTTCGAGTTCGCCTTCGTCGACATCTTGGATCACGCGGGCGATGGAGCGGACCTGGTCGCCGGCGGCGAGGTTGATCAGCTTGACGCCTTGGGCGACGCGACCGACGAGTCGGATTTCGCTCACCTTCATGCGGATCGCCTTGCCTTGTTGGGTCATGACGAGCAGCTTATCGGTGTCATCGACGACTTCAGCCCCCACGATGAGACCGGTCTTCGCGGTGCAATTCATCGTGAGGATTCCCGAACCGCCTCGACCTTGGACGCGATACTCGTTCAGGTCGGTGCGCTTGCCGTAGCCGTTTTCTCCGACGACCAAGACGGTCGCATCGGGCATGATCGCGGCGGCGGAGATGATGACATCCCCTTCGCGCAGAGTCATGGCGCGGACGCCGCCCGCTTGGCGGCCTCGACCGCGTGCCGCGGTTTCGTTGAAGCGAATCGACTGGCCGTTGCGCGTCACGAGAATGACGTCTTCGTTGCCTCGGGTCTTGAGCACCCATCCGAGTTCGTCGCCTTCTTCGATGTCAAAGGCGATCAGACCGTTGGCGCGGATGTTGGCGAACGCGGCCATTTCGGTTCGCTTGATTTCGCCTTGTCGAGTGACCATGGTCAGGTATCCGTCGCCGCGAATGTCCTTGACGCTGACGGTCGCAGTGACCCGGTCGCCCGATTCGATGGCGATGTAGTTGATCACGGGCATGCCCTTGGCGTAGCGTCCGCTTTCGGGGATGTCATAGGCTCGCAGGCGATAGACCCGCCCTCGGTCGGTGAAGAAGAGGATGAAGTGGTGCGTGTTGACCTGGAAGAGGTGCGCTGGTTCATCATCGACCTTCAGCGTGTTGTTGACGCCCTTGCCGCCGCGCTTTTGCTGTCGATAAGCGTCGATGCTGACCCGCTTGATGTAGCCGTCTCGGCTGATCGAGACGATCGCCTCTTCTTCGGGGATGAGGTCTTCGTCCGAGAAGTCGCCGGGCTCGCGCGTGATGACCTTGGTGCGTCGTTCGTCGCCGAACTTGTCGCGCATGGCGGTGACTTCGTCTCGCAGAACTTTCGTCAGTCGCAAGGGATCGCTGAGGATGTCCATCAGGTTCTGCACCTTGCGGACGCCTTCTTTGAACTTCGTTTCGAGGTCTTGTTGTTGCAGCCGGGTGAGGTCACGCAGCGGCATCGCGAGCACGCCGTCGGCTTGGATGGGCGACATTCCGAATCGGCGGACTAACTCGACCCGAGCGGTTGCCGGGTCTTCGGCAGCGCGAATCACCTTGATGATATCGTCCAAGAATCGCCGGGCGATTTGGTACCCCTCGTTCAGGTGGACCATCTCGATGGCGCGATACAGTTCGTATCGGGTTCGCAGGTCGATGATCTTTCGGCGGTGCTTGATGTACTCGTCGATGAGCGCGAGCAGCGGTGCGGTCCGCGGAGCCCCATCGACCAAGGAGAGCATGATCGCCGAGAAAGACGTTCGCAAGGCAGTGTGCTTGAGGAGATAGTTCAGCGCCTTGTGCGGATTGACGTCGCGGCGAACTTCGACTTCGACGCGCATCCCTCGTTTGTCGCTGAAATCATCCACGCGCAAGAGTCCGTCGAACTTCTTGTTGCGGATGACCTCGTGGATCGCCTTGACTAAGTTCTCCTTGTTGACTTGATACGGGATTTCGGTGATGACGATGAGCGACTTTCCGGAATCGCCCGGCTCGATCATCGTTTTGGCCTGCATGATGATGCTGCCGCGACCGGTTTCATAGGCGCTCCGCACGCCCTTGGTGCCCATGATGATTCCGTAGGTCGGAAAGTCGGGCCCTTGGATGTGCTCCATGACGTCGTCGAGCGTGCACGTGGGGTTCTCGATCCGCGTCAGAATGCCGTTGCAGACTTCGGTGAGGTTGTGGGGCGGAAGGTTCGTTGCCATTCCGACGGCGATGCCAGTGCCGCCGTTGCAGAGCAGGTTCGGGAACTTGCCAGGCAAGTACATCGGCTCGTTGGTGGTTTGCGAATAGTTCGGAATCCATTCGACGGTCTCGCGGTCGAGGTCCTCGATCATCTCCATCGCGATGCCGGTAAGGCGCGCTTCGGTGTATCGCATCGCGGCCGGCGGGTCGCCGTCGACGTTTCCGAAGTTGCCTTGACCGTCAATCAGCGGATAACGCATGACCCATGGCTGCGCCATCCGGGCGAGGGTTGGATAAATGACTTGCTCGCCGTGCGGGTGATAATCGCCACTCGTCTGTCCGCAGATCTTGGCGCACTTGATGTACGAGCTGGTCGGCGACAAGTTCAAAGTGCGCATCGCGTACAGGATTCGGCGTTGAACTGGCTTCAGTCCATCGCGCACATCGGGCAAGGCCCGGGCGATGATGACGGACATTGCGTAATTGACGAAGCTCCGCCCGAGCTCCTCTTCAACGTTGATGGTTGTAATTTGATTGTCTTCGGCCACGGCTATTATCCAGACGAACGCCCCCCGTCAACTGACGCTGGAGGAGGGCTTTCTAGCCTGAAATTATACCCGAGTCAGCTGGGAATTTAGCCGCCGAGTTGGGCGGTGACGCGCCCACGGACGAGAATCACTCGGATCGGCTCATCCGGCGCATTCGAACCGATGGTGATGGTCCCGGTTTTGAGCCCGGGCGTGGTCGTGTCCATCTGGATCGTATGGGTGTTGGGGGTGGCCGAAGCCGTCCGGGTGAAGAGGCCACTGGGGGCCGAAAATCCGGCCGAAGCGGTCAGTTGATATCGCAAACTGCCGATTCCGTTCGCCCCAAAGAGAGCCGTGTCCCCGGTGTTGAAAACGCTGACCTGGCGGGTTTGAGTCGAGTTCCTTCGGACCGTGCCGAAGTCGACCAGAGTGGACGAGCTGATCTTCGGCGGCATACGCATGTCCAGATAGACCGGGAGATGGCCGGTGTTTTCGGCGGCGACCACCATCGCCGCCGCAATGGTGCTCCCGACCATCGCGTTGGTGGATTGATTCAGGGCGGCGTTGAACGAGGTCCCGTCGTTGCCCCAAACTCGATAGGAATGGTTCGGGTCGTTCCACGTGCTGGTGCTAAATGGAATGCTTGGGTTGCCGATGTAGTCCATCCCGAACCCGTCCACCAGTGAACTGCCCAAAAGTAGGAAGTCCAGGCGGTCATCCATCGCCGTCGCGGGGTCTTGGGTGTGAACAAACCGGAAACTGATATTATTGTTCCAGCTCCCGGGCGTGTTGATCGGATCGAAGAACCGACCCGAGTTATTCACCTGCGACCCGACCAACTCTTGATACGCGGCTTGCGACGAGGTTTGGATGTTGAAGTCGCCTCCGATCAGGAAGTTGTAACCGGCAGGCAGGCCGTTGGGCGACTGATCAAACGAGGTCGTCCCGCCGGTTGGCGTATCGGTTCCGTTCGAATTGAGCCGAATCCGTTGCGCTTCGATGAGACGGCGACTTTGATCGGCAGAGGTCGAGCCCGACTTCATATGCGAGTTGTACATCGCAATCGTCGCTCCTGCCGAGGTGTAGCCGACCGGCCGCAGATCGTACCGCATGGTGTCGCGAGGTTGATCGGTCGTCGTGCTTTGCCCGCGCGCAATTCGAACGGTGTTGACGAGTGTGAATCGGCTCGACCGGTAAAGGAGGATGCCGTCGGAGTCGGTTCCATTCAGATAAGGTGCCGCGACCCAATCGCCGGGACTCCCGGTGGCTCCATTGAGCATCGTGCGAAAGGCGTTCACCGCGGTCTGGCTGAGGACTTCTTGGACCAGGACCACATCCGGGGCCAGTTGACGGCCTTGAAAGCTCGAATAGAAAATGGTCCGAAATTCGTTCAGGCGGTCGGCCCCATCGTAGTTGGTGACGTTAAAGGTTGCGACCCGGACTTGACTCCAAGCCACGCCGGAGAGCGAAACAGCCACGAGTCCGACTGCGATGCGAGACCAACCTCGCCAAGAATAAAAGTGCTGAGCCATCACCAATGATGTATTGTACTGCATCTGGGTCCACCGGGCAGGCCTCTCGGGCTGCAATGAGTCTTATTTTCAAGTAAAGTTGACGTTTTCTTATTGCCCATGCCGAGCTGGGATAGAATGAGGGCCTCATGAATCCGAGAGCTGTCGGCGCGGTGATCTATGCTTTGGACGCTCGGAAATTGGCGAGGTTCTACGCGGACGTTTTAGACTTTGACCGGGAAGAGGTTGACGAGGATTTTGTTCGACTGGTCGGTCCTCAATCGGAGCTCGTCATCGTCCAGGCTCCGGCCGAATGGACCGATTCGGTCGTGATCGAATCGCCCCCTGCCCTGCGCGAAGAAACCGCGATCAAGTTCTTTTTGCAGGTCCGCTCGATTCCGGAGGCCCGCTCCCAGGCAGCGCGTTTGGGGGGCGGCATCTACGACGAAGACCGCGAGTGGATGATGGGCTCCTTCCTGGTGGTGGACGGATTCGACCCCGAAGGAAACATCTTTCAGCTTCGGGAGTGGGTCGGGGTCGAAGTCTAAAGCTCCAGGGCCGCGCGTTGATCTTCCACCGCTTGGACCGCTGAGTGAAAGGCCGCCAGCATCGCATCACACGCGGCGAGAGGGTCTCCGGAATACGGCCAGATGTAGTCGCCCCGAGAGAGGTAAGCCTCTCGGTTCTGGCGGCTCAAAATCGTCCAAACTCGCGGTGAAATCTCGTGCGGCTGGGCAAACGTCGCCGCAATCCGGCCCCCCGTCCCATCAAGCTTCGCGACTCCCAAATCGCGAGCTTGCAAGCGAATCTCCATCACGCGAAAGGCCCGAGTCACCTCTGCGGGGAACTTTCCGTATCGGTCCAGGACCTCTTCGCGCACTTCATCGAGTTCCGATCGGCTTCGGCTCGACATCATGCGCTTGTAGGTGTAGAGTCGCTGAGCTTGGTCAGAAACATAGGGCTCTGGAATGAACGCCGCCACAGGCAAGTCAGCCGTCGGCAAAGGTGCCAAGCCTTCGAGAGGGTCCTTATACTCGGGCGACTCGCCATCTGCATGAGCCTTCAAAAAAGTCACTTCTTCGTTGATGATCTGAGTGAAGAGCTCGTACCCAACGGTCGCCATTGTCCCACTCTGTTTGGCCCCCAAAAGCTCTCCGGCGCCGCGGATTTGTAAATCTCGAAAAGCCAACGAATATCCAGAGCCCAAAGAAGAAAACTCTTGGAGCGATTGCAACCGAGCCATCGCATTTTCGGTCAACTCTTTATTCGTTTGATAAAGAAGATATGCATAAGCTTGTCGATCTGAACGCCCCACTCTTCCCCGCAACTGATAGAGCTGAGAAAGTCCAAGCCGATCGGCATTCTCCACAATCATCGTATTGGCGTTTGGGATATCGAGTCCATTCTCAATAATCGTCGTGCTTAAGAGCACATCGAGTTCCCCTTTGATGAAACCGATCATGATCGGCTCCAACTCTTTTTCCGACATTTGTCCGTGCCCGACCCCGATCTTCGCCATGGGCAGAAGTTTGCGGAGTTTTTCGGCGACGTGGTAAATCCCTTCGACGCGATTAAAAACGTAATACACTTGCCCGCCTCGGGCCAACTCTCGCAAGACTGCTTCTCGCACGACTTCGGCGGAATATGGACGCACATAGGTTCGAATCGGCAACCTTCCCGGCGGCGGATCGTTGATCAGAGACATCTGGCGGATGTCCATCAGCGCCATGCTCAGCGTCCGCGGAATCGGGGTGGCACTCATCGATAAGACATCCACGTTGACGCGAAGATTCTTAAGAACTTCTTTTTGCTTGACGCCGAACTTTTGTTCTTCGTCAATGACGACTAATCCTAAGTCCTTAAATTCAATCTCTTGACCAAAAAGAGCGTGGGTCCCGATGACCAGATCGATCGAGCCGTCTTTGAGTCCAGCAAGAACTTGTCGCTTTTCCGCCGCGGACCGAAAACGATTCAACAGCTCTAAGCGAATCGGAAAGGCGGCCAATCTTTCGGCGAAGTTTCGAAAGTGCTGTTCACTCAGAATCGTCGTGGGGCAGAGGATGGCGACTTGTCGCCCTGACTGGACCACTTTGAATGCGGCCCGAATCGCCACTTCGGTCTTTCCAAAACCGACATCCCCACAGATCAATCGATCCATCGGGAACGATTCTCGCAAGTCTGCTTTCGCATCCAGAATCGCGTGATACTGGGCCGGAGTTTCGACCCAGGGAAAGGTCGATTCCATCTCTGATTGCCAGGGACTATCCGGACCATAGCTTGGGCGAGAAGTCTTCTTTCTCAGGGCATAAAGTTTGATGAGGTCCCGGGCAAACTCTCGGGCCTCATCCCGGGCTTTTCCCACCGTCCGTTGCCAGTCACCTCCTCGCAACCGATTGAGTTTGGGATTCACGTCGCCGGGGTTGAGATATTTCTGAATACGGTCGAGTTGGTCGGCCGGGACATAGAGCTTGTCGGGCTGCTCGTATTGAATGAACAGATACTCCTTTTCAACTCCAGCCACACTTCGCTTGACGAGACCTTGAAAAATCCCGATCCCGTAGCTAATGTGAACGACATAGTCGCCCGGCTTGAGATCAAGCACCGTCGCGATCGGAGCTCCTTCATTAAATCGCTTCTGGGGTAGCTTGAGCCGGCCGACGCCAAACAGCTCTTGATCCGTCACGAGCGCGACTTTCGCCGCCGGGATCACAAATCCGCCGGCTAGGTTGCCCTGGGTTAAGAGGATGCCCGGCTCCAGAGCCGGGTAGTCGTCGGCCGAAGGCTCCGAAGGGTGAATTTCGACCTGTTCCAACACCGCCTTGGCGCGGTGAGGCTGGTCGGTCGCAAAGGCGATGTGAAACCCGGCCTCGCGATAGTTTGCGAGCGTTCGGGCCAAGACTTGGGGTTGGCCCCGATAGCTCTCCAAGCTGCTCGCGCCCGCATCGAAGGTGGACTCCACTGTCAAAGAGGAAGGCAAGCCCATCAACGTCATGGCGACGACTCGTTCGGGGGCGCCAAAGTGCTCGGGGCCCAACATAAAGTCGCCCGCTGTACTCTTGAGAATCTCTCCTCGTGCGGCCCGCGAAGCCAAGACCTGCGAAAGCTCTTCTTCGCTTCGCTGGGCGATCACCTCCAGCTCGACCGGCTCATCTAAAAATGCCCAACCGCCTTCGGGAATCAGGTCGAGCGCGCAACCCGAATCGGGGTGAAGCAACGGCCGGTAGAGGTCGAGTCGATCAAAGAAGACCCGTTTCTCAATGGCTCTGAGGTCGCCATCCACCAAGTCTTGCAACAACTGGGCCGCCGCCTCGGGGAGTTCTTGGCTCTCGATCTCCACGGTCCGGCGCACCATCTCTTCCAGATGGGCCCACCCCCGGGCATCGAAGTCGAAGAGGGTCTCCCGGCTCGGACACAGATCAAAGTTCGCCACCGCACTCAGCGACCGTTGCGTCGAGGGGTCAAAAGACCGCAGGCTCTCGATCTCATCTCCAAAAAGGTCCAGTCGGATCGGCCCTGGCTGCCCCATCGGCCAGACATCTAAGATCCCGCCGCGGTTGCTCCATTGGCCCGGGGCTCGAACCGGCTCGGTCTTTTCATAGCCGAGCGCTTCAAGCCGAGCCATCGTCTCGACCAAGTCTAACGTCGCACCTTGGGCAAAGTTCAGGGTGTGTTCTTGCAGCACTTCGAGGGGCAAGGTGCGCTCGAGCGCTGCTTGGGCGGTGGTGATAAGAAGGCCAGGCCCTGGTTGAACAAGAAACCTCAGGGCTCCGATCCGGTCCGAGATCGCCGTCCGCTCGGGGGCACTATCTTCAAAAAGCGCGGCCATCCCGCTGGGCAACTGCCGGATTTGGGATTCTGGAACCCCGCACAGAGTCAATTTGGCTTGCCAAGCCAGGGCCCGGTCGTGATTGGCGGTGACGAGAATTGACTTCGAGGAGAGCTTGAGGAGCTGAGGGGCCAACAAAACTGGGCGTGCTTCGGGCGTGAGCGAGCTCCACTCTTGGCGTTGAGACGAACTGAAGGCCAGAGTGCGAAACGTCTCCACTTCGGCAAGGCGTTGAGCCCATTGGCCGATCCTCATCTGCCCCGAATTCTACCCGTCGAGGCGACCGGTGCCCAGGCGCGCCTCGGGTTGTCGAAAATTTTTTGCAACAAAACGAGGATTTGCCCCCAATTTTTGCGAATCTGTCATAGAATAATATCGATACAGGCAATAGGGACAGATGGGGGCTCACCCATTTCATGCATTCATTTCGGAGCCCGAAATCGTCCTTTCAGAAGCCTAGGAGCAATAAATATGAAACGCACTCGAGCTTTCACTCTCATCGAGTTGCTCGTCGTGATCGCAATCATTGCGATTCTCGCGGCGATCCTCTTCCCGGTGTTTGCCCGCGCCAAGGCGCAAGCCAAGCAAGCGGCCTGCGTCAGCAACAGTAAACAGAATATGTTGGCGACGTTGCAGTACACCACGGACTACGACGAAATGGCCCCGATCTCGCAGTACCAACTCCCTTGGTTGGGTTACCCGAACGGGGGCACCCAAGGCGATCGGATGCTCATGCAGATCATCGCCCCTTACATGAAGTCGATCGACCTCTGGAACTCTCCCGGCGACCCTGAGCGCAACAACCGGCGAGACGCCACCGCCTTCACGCCGTCTTCGAGCGTGCCCGTCGCCAATCGGCCGGCTCAATTCGAGTACAACGTCGGCTTGAAGTCGGACTACGGCCAAAATCAGCAGTACTTCTCCGTCCAAGGAGCGTTCTGCACCAACCCGTCCGCACAGCTTCGCTCTGGTGCAGCCCGAATGACCCAAGTTCGCGACCCAGCCCGCACGATCTATGCGATCACCTCGATCTGGGACCGGACGTCGAACGGTCGTCCCTTCGGCGGCGGGGCCTGGGTCGTCGATCCCCCTTGCCGATTCATGACCGGCACCATCGACACATGGCCACCGTCTCCTCCGGGATGCCCGAGCCGATGGTGGTGGGGCGGTTGGAATCCAGGTTCTCCAAACTCATTTAACGTGTTTGGCGGCGCGTGGCCTTGGCACCACAACCTGAACGCGATCGTCACCATGACCGACGGCAGCGTCCGCATCATGCGCATGTCGCAAACCACTCGAGGTTGTAATGTCCAAAACAGCTCGTCGGGCTTGATCTTCGACATCGACCAGTACATGTGGGACATCGATGGTCAAATGAACGGAGCCCTGGTGAACTAATGGCACGACGCAAGAGCTTCTTCTTGACCCTCAGCGTGTTCACGCTCGCTCTGATGGGGCTGGCCCTCCAGGGATGCTCTTCGGGTGGGGGCGCGAACGGCGACGTCCAAACCGCCGTGGACGAACTGAACAAGGACGTCCCCAAGAACGCAGGATCGGTCCCTCCAGAGATGGTGGGCCCCCCGGTCACGAGCCGGGGCGGTGCGAGTTCGGGCGACAGCCGCCCGGCATCGACCACCGGCGGAAACTAGTCTCGTCTTGATCCTGACATTCTCAGGCCCAAGACCTCGCAGAAGGGATTTTGACCCCGCATCTGGAAACAAGAGGGTCAAGGAGCCGCTCCGAATGGGAGCGATCCTTGGCCCTTCGTGTTTGACATTTTAGATTCAAGGGATGTGTTTATGAAAGTTCTCAATCCGCGACAACACCTGAGCCAGCGAGGGTTCACCCTCATCGAGTTGCTCGTCGTGATCGCCATTATCGCCATCCTCGCCGCGATTCTCTTCCCGGTTTTTGCCCGGGCCAAGTCACAGGCTCAAAAGATGTCGTGTATGACTCGGCAAAACCAAAACGCCAAAGGCATCATGATGTACACCACCGACAACGAAGAGTCGATGGTCATGGCCAATCTGGGCGGAAATTCCATGGGTTGGGGGTTTGGGCGGCCGGATTACTGCTGGCCAGAGCTTGTGATGCCTTATGTCAAGAACTGGACCGTCTTTCGATGCCCTTCGGATCCGAATGCGACTGATCGGGGTCTCGCCCTCGATTCGGTCACCGAAGCCCCGTTGCCGCCCGGGCATCCGAACTACTTCTATGCCTGGGGAGCCCGGTCGAGCGTCGGACTGAACATGATCTTCTTAAGCCCCTGGGTATTGCTAGGGAGCAATCCTACGTCGCAGCCCACCCGGACCAGCCGGATCGAGCAAGCCTCCAGGACGATCTTGTTCTTGGAGACTTTGTGGGACCGAGTCCCCTCGACTGGCAAGCCCAAAGGCGGCGGCAACTGGACCGTCGAAGCCCCTTGCGTCCGTGATTCCAACAACAACAGCTTGGTTCCGACCTCGCCCTATTACACCTACGGCGGCTGGCGCCCCAATCCGAACGGCACCCCGCCCTTCAGCTGGCTCGAGTTTGGCGGAGCTTGGCCCTGGCATTACGGGATGATCAACGTCGCATTTTGCGACGGAAGCAGCCGAACGATGAGTATCCGAGCGATTGCCGAAGGATGCAATGTGGTCACCAACGCCGGCGGTCAGGCCTTTGATGGCGACAAATACCTGTGGGACCTGAGGTAATCCAAGATGGGCGATAAAAAGAGATTGCTGTTCCTCGGCTTGACGGCGCTTGCTTTGGCGGTCGTCGCGATCGTGGTGTTTCGGGTGTTTGGCGGTCCCGGGGGCAGCGATACGGCCTACTCCAGTGAGATGTCGAAACAAGTGCCTGTCGCTCCGGCCGGGGCCGACCAAGGACCCGACCCGAACGCACGCATCCTTCAGCGAGGACAAGCCCCCTCGCAGGCGAGCGGTCAAGGCGGCGGCTCCGGGCTCGACTGACAGGGGTTCGGGAATGCGAGGTTCTCCACGCAGGGGCGAGAAAGAAGAAACTCGCGCCGAAAATGGCGTAGAATGAGGGGGCAAATTGGCCCTGGTGGTACCTTATGCCCAGAAAGATCGAAACCCTCGTCCTACATGACAGCTCAACCCCGGTCATTGGAAACGTCGAGAAAGGTGGCAGCGTCGTCGTCACCTCGATCGATTATCTGCTGAACCAGGCTCGGGCGAATTCGCTCTGGCCGCTCACGTTTGGCCTCGCTTGTTGCGCCATCGAGATGATGAGCACGGTCGCCGCTCGTTTCGATGTTTCTCGCTTCGGGTCGGAGGCGTTTCGGGCGACGCCCCGCCAAGCCGACGTCATGATCATCGCCGGTCGGCTCAGTAAGAAGATGGCTCCGGTCCTCAGGCAGATTTACGATCAAATGCCCGAGCCAAAGTGGGTGATCAGCATGGGCGCATGTGCGAGTTCGGGTGGCGTCTATAACAACTACGCGATTGTGCAAGGCGCCGACCAGGTCGTGCCGGTGGACGTCTATGTGCCGGGTTGCCCGCCCTCGCCCGACGCCCTGATCTACGGCATCATGAAGCTCCAAGACAAGATCAAGAAGCGTAAGTTTAACAAGTTGATCGAATTGACCCCGCGCAAGCTGGAGGAGACCGCCGTATGAGCGTCGAGCTCTTTCGCGATGTCGCGAAGCCGATCATTGCCGGATTTGGGATCACCCGGCGTCGGCTTGCAAACAAGAAAGTCACCGTCATGTATCCCGAGCAGATGCGGGAGCAGTACCCGAGGACTCGCTGGCGCCACTTCTTGGTCCGATACGATTCAGGGCTCGAAAAGTGCATCGGGTGTTCGCTCTGCGCGGGTGCATGCCCGGCTCGTTGCATCTATGTTGAGGCCGCGCCCAACACCGATCAGGAGCGGTATAGCCCGGGCGAACGATATGCCCATCGCTATGAGATCAACATGATCCGATGCATCTTCTGTGGCTATTGCCAGGACGCCTGCCCGACCGGTGCGATCGTTCTTCGAAAGAACTTCGAATTGGCCGATTACAAGCGCGAAGACTTCTTGTACACCAAGGAGATGCTCCTGGAGAAATATCCGGGCGAATCGGACGAGCCCTACACGAGCGTCTACGCCAAAAAGGACTAAGGGTTCGCCATACTGAGGGCATGTTGCGCTGGCCACTCCTCACCGCTTCGGCCCTCATTCTTGCCTCGAGCTCCATCGCCTCGGCTCAGCCCTATCGCTTGGGCTGGAGGGAGTTCACCCCGACCGACCGCGTCGCTGACAACATCGCTTCGGCCCAGGTGGATGGCGTCGGAAACTTCTCGGTCGCCGGAGTCAGCCCGGGCGCCGGGAATCAGCCTGACGTCCTGATTCGCAAGCTCGATCCGATGGGCAAGGAGCTTTGGCGCACGACGTTCGACGCCGGACAAGGCACCCAAACCGACTTCGTTCGCAATCTTCTTGTGACACCCCAAGGAAACGCTGTGCTGACGCTCGACTACCCGTTCAAAGGCTACGGAAAATTTGTCGCCGCCCAGGTGAATGGACAAACCGGCAAGCTGGAGTGGAGTCGTTTCTATGACACCGGAAACGGCCGGGCTCAGGCTTGGGCGAGCGCGATCGATGCCTCTGGGAATCTCATCCAAGCTGGGGGCTTTGGCAGCAACGCACGAGCCGAGATCGCGGTGGTCCAATGGACCCCCGCCGGCGAACCAAAGTGGATCCAACGCTGGGTCAATCAGCCTCAAGGTGATCGAGAAGCTCTCGCCCTTGCGATCGGTCGATCTGGCGACATCACTCTGGCGGGTTACGCGACGGTGACCGGCGCCGGGCGAGACTCGTTCGTGGCCCGATATTCGAGCGCCGGCGCATTGATTTGGGCCCAAACTTTTCCGGGTGCACCCGGGTTTGGTAATGACCGCGTCACCGCCATCACCGTCGACGCGAACGGAGATGCCGTCGTCGCCGGAGATGAATATATTGAAGGATCGACCACAACCTTATACATTGCGAAGCTGGCCTCGAGTTCGGGCCAGATCGTGTGGAAGACCCCGATCCGCGAGGTTCGAAATAGCCAAGGGGAAGCGGTCGGGATTCATCGAGTCGCCGATGGCTATCTTGTCGGAGGCTCGCTCAGCGAGTTGACGCCTCAGGGACGAGACTTCGCCGTCCTCAAGATCGGGCTGGATGGCAAAGTTCTTTGGAAAACCTTGATTCATTCGGGCGGCAACAACGCCGACCAAGCGACCGCCATGACGGTGGATTCCCAAGGGTTTGCCTATCTCGCGGGCTCGGCCGAACTGAATCGCAAAGAGAAAAAGTACTTTGTCGCCGCCGTCAATCCCACGGGGCAAGTTGCCTGGACCCACCTTGAGGCCGAGGGCAACGCGTTCGGAGAGCCCAGCCAGCTCACGCTGCATGAAGGGACGGGACATCTTATGATCGCGGGAAATCGGCCTCAAGGGGTTCTGACAGACCCGCACTTGCTCTGCCTTTATCTCGCGCCGCGAGCGGTGGCTCGATCCTTCACCGTGGTCCAAGGCGAGACTCTTCAAGTCGAAACGAACCAAGGACTTCGGTCCCAGAGCCTTTTCGCCCAGTTTGCCTCGGTCGTGGTCTCCAAGGTTTCGGGCGAAGGTGAATTGAGCCTGCAGACGGATGGCTCGTTCTCGTTCAAGGCCCCGGCGAACTTTGAGGGTCAGTCGGAGTTCCGGTATGTCCTCTCCCGCGAGGGCCTCACGTCCAGCACGGGAAGTCTCCGGTTCACGGTCACCAAAAAGCCCGGGTAGGTCGAAAGTCGCTGGTAGGAGGAGGCCTGCTTCTGGTATAACAGGGCGAGATTGGCGGAGTAGCTCAGTTGGTTAGAGCGAGCGGTTCATACCCGCTAGGTCACCAGTTCAAGTCTGGTCTCCGCTACCAGCTCCCCCGATTTTCGATCCCATTTTCCCAAAAGTCGCGAGCGACGCGCGCCTGTTGCTCTCCGTCGAGCAAGAACGTGTCGTGACCCATCGGGAGGTCGAACGTCAAGTGGCGACTTCGACACCCGGCGGCCAAGGCGAGTTCGTGCACCGCCTGACTTTGTCGAGGCTCATACAGCGTGTCGCTCGAAAAGCTCGTGAGCAGATATTCGCTTGTCGATCCCGCGAGGCTCGTGCGCTCATAAAGGTCGATCGCCTTGCTCAGGACGACCAGACTCCCCGCATCAAACCGGCTGACAAACTTCTCTCCCTGATAGTTCAGGTAGCTCTCGACTTCAAACTGGTCTGCAGGCCCGCCGGCTTGCCGCCTTCGGCCGAACTTGCGATCGAAGCTCACCGCGCTCAAATAGCTCAAGTGGCCCACCATCCGAGCGACGGCTAAGCCATCAGCCGGGGGGTTGCTGGGGTCGAAATCGCCGCCACACCACTTTGGATCGCGCAAAATCGCTTGGCGGGCGGTTTCGTTGAACCCAATCTGCATTGGGCTGTGGGCGGCGCAACTCGCGGTCATCCAGCACCTCCGAACCGCCCCGGGGCGCCGCAAGGTCCATTCCAGCGCTTGCATCCCCCCCATGCTTCCGCCCGCGACGCCGAGAAGCGTCTGAATCCCGAGGCCGGTGACGAGTTGCATCTGGACTTCGACCATGTCGCCCACCGTGACTTGAGGGAATCGCGAGCCCCAGCGGCGGCCATTGGGAGCCAAGGTGCCGGGCCCGGTGGTCCCTTGGCAACCGCCTAGCGCGTTCGTCCCGATCACAAAAAACCGGTCGGTGTCGATCGCCAAGCCTGGCCCCACAATTCGGTCCCACCAACCGACGGCGTGGGAATCCCCGCTCAGGGCGTGGCAAACCAAGATCGCATTGTCTGCTGCCGGGTTCAGCTTTCCCCAAGTCTCATACGCAACCACGACCTGCGGGATCGTCTCTCCGCTCTCGGTCACGAACGATCCGATCTCGAAGAACTTTTTGCCGTCCTGGGTCGGCGCGGTCCTTTCGTTTTCTTGAAAGAAAGAGGGATCGACCTCCACCCTGGCTTAGTCCTTGCGGAACCCGGGGCGATTGGGTTGACCACGCACGCCGCCCTGTTGCGGATTTTGCGCGGGCGGTGCGCCGCCGGTCCCAGGAGGCGGAGCCATCGGAGGGGCTTGCCCCGACATCTGGGGCGGAGGCCCCGGCGGGATCGGGCCCGGTGCACCCGCTTGTGCAGGCTGAGCCGCTTGCCCGGCGCCTGTGAGTTGGACCAATCGTGCGAATTCGCCGGGATCCTTGGCCTTCATCCGGGCATCTTCAAAATTGACCAGACCGTTCCCGACTAAGTTGCACAAAGCCTGGTCCAGCGTGATCATCTTCTGCTTCATTCCGGTCTGAATGATCGACCCGATCTGGTAGCTCTTGTTCTCGCGGATCAGGTTTCGAACGGCGGGAGTCGCGTTGAGAATTTCGTAGGCGGCAATCCGACCTCGGTTGTCTTTTCTCTTCACGAGCGTTTGCGAGACCACGCCCACCAGGTTGACCGAGAGCTGCATCCGAACTTGCTGCTGCTGGTGGATCGGGAACACGTCGATGATCCGGTCCACCGTCTGGACTGCGTCGACGGTGTGCAACGTTGCAAAGACCAAGTGGCCGGTTTCCGCGGCAGTAATCGCAAGGTGAATCGTCTCGAGGTCGCGCATTTCACCGATCAAGATGACGTCGGGGTCTTGCCGTAAAACGTGCTTCAGGGCATTCGCGAACGTCAGCGTGTCTTGTTCGAGCTCCCGCTGATTGATCAGAGCCTTATGGTCGTCGTGAACAAACTCAACGGGGTCTTCGACGGTGATGATGTGATTCGTTGTGGACTTGTTGATCCGGTCGATCATCGCCGCGAGCGTCGTCGATTTTCCCGAGCCCGCAGGCCCCGTCACCAACACCAAGCCCCGAGGTCGCTCGATAAAATCAAAGCAAGCGGGCGGGAGCTGGAGATCTTCCATCGACGAGATATGGTAAGGAATCACGCGAAAAGCTGCCTGAACGTGGAGCCGTTGAATGTACAAGTTTCCGCGAAATCTTGAGACTCCTTTCACCTCGTGAGCAAAGTCGAGCTCCCATTCTTGATCAAATCTCAAGAGTTGTTCTGGTCGAAGCATCTCATTCAGCTCTTCGCGAAACTCGTCGGACGAGAACTGGGGGACGTCATCGAAGTGGACCAGGTCGCCCATGATCCGGCAATACACCTGTCCGGTGTCCGTCTTAAAGTGCAAGTCCGAGCCGCCGACCTCCACACATCGCCGCAAAAGTCCCTCAATGCGCTCCATAAGTTGCCTCCACAAGTCCGCCGGTTTGGGCGCGTCGCAAAAATTCTTGGGGCTGGGAACACCGCCCGTAAGCCGTTTCGAAATCGACCCGACCTTGCCGAATCAGGTCGAGCAAGTGCCCGTCCAGAGTCTGCATGCCCATCTCGCCTCCAGTCTGGATATCCAGATAGAGCTGGTGAGTTTTGCCATCCCGGATGAGGGTCCGAATCGCCGGGGTGGCGATCATCACTTCGAACCCTGCGCATCGCCCTTTTCCGTCCTTGGTCGGCATCAAGGTCTGAGAGATGACCGCCTGGAGCGTGACGCTCAGCTGAGTTCGGATCTGAGACTGTTGCATCGGCGGGAAGACGTCCACAATTCGGTCGATCGTCTGGGCGGCGTCGACGGTGTGGAGCGTCGAGAAGACCAAGTGGCCCGTTTCAGCGGCCGTAATCGCCAGCTGGATGGTCTCCAGGTCGCGCATTTCGCCGACCAGAATCACGTCCGGATTCTGGCGCATGACGTGTTTCAGCGCGTCGGCAAATGTATGGGTGTCGGTGCCGAGCTCTCGTTGGTTGATGACAGCTTTCTTGTCTTGGTGGACGTATTCGATGGGGTCTTCAACCGTCATGATGTGCAATCGGCGATTTTCGTTGATGTGGTTGATCATCGCCGCCAGGGAAGTCGACTTACCCGAGCCGGTCGGCCCGGTTACAAGGACGATCCCTCGGGGGATCATCGCGATCTTCTTCACCACCTCGGGCATCGAGAGCTCGTCGGTCGTCCGAATCTTGTAAGGAATAACGCGAAAAACTGCACCGATCTTGCCACGCTGCCAATACATGTTCACCCGGAACCGGGCTAACCCTCGCACCCAATAGCTCAGATCGAGCTCTTTGAAACTGTAAAGCCGCTCTCGCCGCTCGGGGGTGAGGATGCTGAGCAAGAACTCGCTCAATGCGAGCTCATTCATCGCGGGCCACTCGGTTCGGACCAGCTCCCCTCGAATCCGCATGATCGGCGGATTGTTCGCCTTCAGGTGCAGATCGCTGGCATCGCGGGCCACGAGATCGCGCAACAGATCGTCAACTTGGTATTCCATAACTTCTGTTTGGGTCGTCGAGCTTCGCCGGAGCGAACGTCAACCACCGGGCTGATTGAGGTTGCAATTCGCCAAGCAACCCCAGCTTCCCTGCAAGCATAGCACGACTGGCCCCATTCACCAGAGAGTCAAGAATCCGAAGTAAGTCCTAGGGCGCACGGTCCGGGTTAGGTATTCTCGCCATTCCTCTTCCAGCTGATTGTGGACAGCGGCATTGGCCAAACACCCACCTCGTACGTTCAGCGACACAAAGAGGACTTTTCAACAGATGGTTGACCCTGGGTTGGGCTCGAGCCGCCGCAAGGCAATGAGGATCGAGGCCCTGTGGGCCGAACGGCCCCCGCCTCTTTCTCCTGTTTGGGCCCTTCCCTTCGACTCCAACACCGAAAACGAAATGTTCCACTCCAAAATCATCTATGAATATCAAGTCGGGCTCCTGTTTCGCAACGGGGTCTTCCAGAAGGTCCTTCCCGCCGGAAAGGTCCGATGGTTTGGCAAGAACACGACGGTCCAAGTCTTTGACGTTCGGCCCGAGCACAACTTCGTGTTCGCTCATGATGTGATGACAAAAGACGGAGCGACGGTCCGTGCGGGTCTTCTGGTCGAGCAAGCGATTGTCGATGCCAAGGCCTTCCTCTTCTCTCAATCTGAAATCGGAGATCGAGGGCGGCTGAATCCATCTTCGGTGGTTCTCACATCAACCGCTGGCCAGCAGCCTGAGCACGCCGTGAGAATGGCTCTTCGAGATTGGATCGTCGTCCGCACGTTGAACGAAGCGGTGGAGCAACGCGAAGAAATCTGCGACACGGTGAAGTCCCAAGTCGGAGCGTTCGCCCAGTCCATCGGCGTCGAAGTACGGGCGATCAGACTGCATGACTTTACGGTCATCGGCAACCTTCGCGCGGCTTACAGCGACTTGCTGAAGGCCGAGTTAGAGGGTCGAGCGGCCATGCAGCGAGCGCGCAATGAAGCTGCAACGATGCGCAGTCTTTTGAACACGGCGCGGCTTGTGCGAGAGAATCCGGGACTTTTGGAGCTACGGGCTCTCGGGAGCGGTCAGAGGCCTCGGCTGAACTTTGTCATCGACTCCTCGGGCCGGGCACAACCAGAGGTCCCTGCCTCTGATGAGGAATAGCGAGGTTCGCGGGTTCGAAAAATCACGTCGAACCTCTCTTCCTTCGGGGTCTGAGACATCGGTCTGAGCTCATCCGGACGCTCGGTGGGTTCGGATTTAGCCGACCGGGACTTCAAGAACGAGAGCGAACTGCGGGACGCTGTGAGCGGCGTAGCCGCAAATAACCACCCCGGGGAAGCTCCGCATCGAAGGGTCCAGGCCTCACGGCCTTCGATGTGTGATGTCGGCCCTTCTTAGGCCTTCGGGGCGATCAGAATCTCGTTCAGTTCGGTCTTGACACTCTGGATGTCACCGAACCCCCGAACCCCCGAACAATGTCGCGACTCAGAGATTTCAGGGCTCGTCGCTTCGGAGGACCGGCCTGGACCCTGTCTCCCCTCGAACCAGGGAGACAGGGGTTGAAGAATCACCGACTCGATCGATGCAACGAAGGAACTAGCTGCAGCCGCTGGTGGCGCCGCAGGTGTTGCACTTCAGGCAGACGCCGTTGCGCACCAGCGTAAAGCTTCCGCACTCCTTACAGGCCTCGCCTTCGTAGCCCTTGACACGAGCTTCGTGAAGCTGGGCTTCGAGCTTGGCCGAGCCAGGCACCATCGTTGGGGCCACCGCGCTCGGAGGCGCAATCGCCACGAGGTCGACGGGAGCGGACGGAGTGGGGCTGGCGAGCCAAGCCGTCGGGGCTGCCTCGGCGGGGCCGGTCGGCTTACGATAGCCTCGGGCCTCGTCGTGATGGCGGCTCGTGCCCGGCACATGGCCATCGACCACGGCTCCTTCCTCTTCGGCTTCGAAGTCCGGACGCTGAGCCGGACTCCCCATGGCGTCCCCGCGCAAGTCTTCGGGTTTGACTTGCACCAAGTCGGTCCGGTCGAGGTACGAAAGAGCGAGTTCGCGGAAGATATAGTCGATCACAGAAGTGGACATCTTGATGTTTTCGTGACCGGTGACGCTTCCGTTGGGTTCGAAACGAGTGAAGACAAACGCTTCGACAAACTCCTCCAGGGGAACCCCATATTGCAGACCCAAAGAGACCGCAATCGCAAAGCAGTTCATCAACGAACGGAATGCCGCTCCCTCGCGGTGCATGTCCACAAAGATTTCACCAAGACTGCCGTCTTCGTATTCCCCGGTTCGGATGTAAACCTTGTGACCGCCCACGCGGGCCTTTTGCGTATAACCTCGTCGTCGAGCCGGCATCTGGCGTCGCTTGGCGATGTATCGATACACCAGCTGCTTTGCTGCGGCGATCTGAGGTGATTCGGCGGTCGCACCTTCGAGCGAAGCTTCGAGGATGGCGGCAGCGGCATCATCGACGGCCGAATTCAGCGGCTGACTGAGCTTGCTACCGTCGCGATAGAGGGCGTTGGCTTTGAGGGCCAATTGCCACGAGAGAAGATAGGCCTTTTCGATATCTTCCAGGCTCGCTTCGCTGGGAAGATTGATTGTTTTGCTGATCGCACCACTCAGGAAAGGTTGAGCTGCCGCCATCATTCGGATGTGGCCCTCGTATTGAATAAACCTCTTCCCCTCTGAGCCGCACTTATTCGCGCAATCAAAAACTGGATAGTGTTCGAGTTTCAGATGGGGTGCACCCTCGATCGTCAGGGTGCCACAAACGTAGGCGTTTGCTTGTCGAATTTCGTCTTTCGAAAAGCCCAATGCTTCGAGCATATTGAACGACCAGTCGTTGATCTGATCATCGGTCAGTCCGAGATAGTCACGGCAGAAGTCATCCCCCAAGGTGTAGCGATTAAAGACGAATGGAAGTTCAAAGGCACTTTCTAAACTTCGTTCGACTTTATCGAGTGCTTCTTGAGTGAAACCTTTGGCCTTGAGACTTTCTGGATGGATCGCGGGGGAACCGATCAAGGACTTGCGCCCGACGGCATAAGCGACAATGTCCTCAATCTGTTCGGTCTGGTAGCCCAGCCTCTCCAGCGCAATCGGCAAGGATTGGTTGATAATCTTAAAGTATCCGCCGCCGGCGAGCTTCTTGAATTTGACCAACGCAAAGTCGGGCTCGATGCCGGTGGTGTCGCAGTCCATGATCAGACCGATGGTGCCGGTCGGCGCGAGCACGGTCACTTGAGCGTTGCGATATCCGTGGGCTTCGCCCAGCGAGTGGGCTTGATCCCAAGCCTCACGCGCGGCCTTGAGCAGTTCGGTCGGACATTCGTCCGGATCGATCCCGACGGGCGTGATTTCGAGCCCTTCGTATTGGCTCGCGGGGGCGTTGTAAGCCGCCCGTCGATGGTTGCGGATGACGCGCAGCATCGACTCCTTATTTCGGGCGTAGCCGCTGAAGGGGCCCAATTCGCGGGCCATTTCGGCGCTACAGGCGTAGCTTTCGCCGCCGAGAATGGCGGTCAACGATCCGGCAATGGCAAATCCTTGCGGGCTGTCGTACGGGATCGCCATCTGCATGAGGAGCGCGCCAAGATTGGCGTAGCCAAGGCCCAGAGTGCGGAAATCGTAGCTCAGCTGAGCGATCTCCTTGCTGGGGAATTGGGCCATGAGGACGCTGATTTCGAGGACCATAGTCCAGAGGCGGATGGCATGGCGATACCCCTCGACGTCGAATTGGCCGGTTTGCGGATCGTAAAGCGTGACGAGGTTGATCGAAGCCAAGTTGCACGCAGTATCATCGAGGAACATGTACTCGCTGCACGGGTTGCTGGCGTTGATGCGCCCGTCGGCAGGGCAAGTGTGCCACTCGTTGATCGTGGTGTCGTATTGGGTGCCGGGATCAGCGCTCGCCCAGGCGGAATAGACGATGTCTTCCCAAAGGTCTCGGGCGCGGATTCTCTTGGTCACTCGGCCGTCGGTACGAGCTTTGAGCTCCCATTCGGCATCGGCCTCGACGGCCTGCAGGTACTCGTTGCTCAGTCGAACGGAGTTGTTTGAGTTCTGACCGCTGACGGTGTTATAGGCTTCGCTTTCGTAGCCGGTGTCGTAGGTCGGAAACTCGATCGCGGTCGCGCCGTTCTCGGCGAGTTGGATCGCTCGTTGGATGTAGTTGGGCGAGATCTGAGCGGCTTTCGCCTCGGCGATCGCCCGAAAGAGGGCGGGATTCTTACGCGGATTGAATTTGTCAGCCTCGGCTTCGGGAGCTTCGAGCCCCTTGTGGCAAGCCTGGATGACCGCGTTGAGGTGTCGCTGGTTCAGTTGCGAACCGGTGACGAGCGAGGCCACCTTTTGTTCTTCGACCACCTTCCACTTCACGAAGGCTTCGATGTCGGGGTGATCAACATCCAGGCAGACCATTTTGGCGGCGCGGCGAGTGGTGCCGCCGGACTTGATCGCCCCGGCGCTTCGGTCGCCGACTCGCAGGAAGCTCATCAGACCGCTACTCTTGCCGCCGCCGCTGAGGTTCTCATTTTCGCCACGAATCCGGGAAAAGTTGGTGCCGACTCCGCTGCCGTACTTGAAGATGCGGGCTTCGCGGGTCCAGAGGTCCATGATCCCACCTTCGTTGACCAGGTCGTCCTTAACGCTGAGGATAAAGCAGGCGTGGGGTTGAGGTCGCTCGTATGCGTTTTTGCTGCGGGTCAGCTCTTGGGTTTTCGGATCGACGTAGTAGTGGCCTTGGGGGACTCCCTCGATGCCGTAGGCAAAGTGGAGACCGGTGTTAAACCACTGAGGGCTGTTCGGAGCGGCGATTTGACGCGCCAACATGTGGGCGACCTCGTCATAAAACGCCTCGGCATCGGCGGCCGAGTCGAAGTACCCGTTCGATTCGCCCCAATGCCTCCAGCAACCGGCCAATCGGTGGAAAACTTGCCTCGAATCGGTTTCTCCTCCCAGCGATCCGTCGGCCTGAGGAACCCCGGCTTTGCGGAAATACTTCTGGGCCAGGATGTCGGTCGCCACTTGCGACCACGTTGAAGGGACCATCACTTGGTCCATCTCGAAAACCCGAGAGCCGTCGGGATTGCGAATCTCGCTCCTTCGTGGCTCGAAATCAATACCCGAGTACGGGCCTTCCCCGGCCCGCGAGAAATAACGTTGAACTTTCATAATGAACTCCTCCCTGATCCCACGGCCTCGTCTTTGTCTCGAAGGGGTGGCGTGGCACGCAAAGGGGCATCTGCCCCCGAAATTCGACTCTTAGCTTTCGACCCCGCGGTGGAAAGCGATTCGACGATCTCGCGAAACTCAGCAACTGTTTGAAAGTCGCGATAAACGCTGGCAAAGCGAACCCAAGCGACCGCATCCAGGCCCAACAAAGCCTCCAGAACCCGTTCCCCCACGTGCTCTGATTCGACTTCATCTTCGAGCTCCTGAAGAAGGTCTTGCTCGATCCGACACGCCATAGCGCGGAGCTGCTCGACCGAAATCGGCCGCTTCCGACACGCGATTCGCATGCCGTCAAAGATCTTCTCCCGGTCGAAGTCTTCGCGAGTCCCGTCCCGCTTCACCACAAACAAGCGGGGACGCTCCGGCTCCTCAAAGGTGGTGAACCGGCGATCGCAGTGACAACACTCCCGGCGCCGCCGAATCGCCGAGCCATCCCGAGCGGCTCGAGAATCGAGCACGCGCTGTTCGGAGTGGCCGCAATAGGGACAAGTCATTTGGGGAGTGATCCTCGCTCTTCCACCCCACGACACGATGTCCATATCTTGGGGCTGACCAGAGTGTACAACACAACCGGTTGTATGTCAAGGGTTTTTTTATCCACAGGTTTTCCCTGGAGATGATGGCGAGTTTTCCCCATTCGGGGCCCCGCACCTTTCGGCCCTTGGTCCGGATCAACCGGCCGAGAGACGCATCGGTCCAGACGGGCCCTACCGAGGAAACGATTCCGAAGAGGAGCAAATTGTAAAGATTGGTCAGAAAATGGGCATCCAAATCGAGTGGTCTCGTCGTACAATAGAAAAAATACGCGCGAAAAGTCATCAGGCTGGGCCCGAGATGGGATAACCTCAGACCCCCTGAGACGTCAGAATTCGTATTGAAGACCCGTTCTTCCGACAGATCCCGATCTTCAAAGTAGATAAGGTGCAATGATCATGAGCCAAGACAACATTTCAACAGTCGGTCCCGCCTCGGGTCGACGGAGCTGGTGGGGAGCCCTTGCGGTTGTTGCCCTCGGCCTCGTCGGGACGTTCGGGACGGCCTCGGCCCAGTCCGGCAATAACGACGCCGAGCTTCGCCGACTCGCCCTCGTTTATAGCCAACAGGCGACCGCCGATTATCAACAAGCCGTCGCCTGGGCGACCTTTAACAATTGGCCGATCGAGCACACCCTGCCGAACGGTAGCCTCGCCCGCATCGTCGCCGTGCGCAACGGTAAGCCGATTTACCACGTGATGCGCGACCTCCAAACCGCCGCCACGATCACCGCGAACGCCGTTTGGCCGGGCGGGAGCCTGGGTCTTTCGCTAACTGGCGTCAATACTCGCCTCGGAATCTGGGACGACGGACTGCCGACCCACCCGGAATTCGGCAACCGCGTAACCTCACCGGACAACACAACTCAGCCTGGATTCCACTCGACCGGAGTCGCCGGTATGATGGCCGCGGGCGGAGTCAATCCGACGGCCCGAGGCATGGCGTACCAAAGCCGGATCGACGCCTACAACACGAACAACAACTATTCCGAAATCGCCACCGCCGCAACCAATGGGCTTCGGTTCTCCAACCACTCTTATGGCGCAGCGTTCGGTTGGGTCTTTGGCGGAGCGGGGGACAACCGCTGGGCCTGGTTCGGCGATCCGGCCGTGAGTCAAACGATCGACTGGCAATGGGGCGCGTACCTGGAAGGCTCGCGCATCTATGACAATATCGCCTTTAACGCCCCCATGCACCTGATGGTGATGGCCATTGGGAACCAACGGGGCGACGGACCCGCCGCGGGCACCGAGCACTGGGTGTGGCAAAACAACAACTGGACGCTCAGCACCACGACGCGGGAGCGAAACGGAGGGACCACGGGGTTCGACAGCACCCCAGGGGACACCACCTCGAAGAACATCCTCGTCGTCAGCGCTTGCTTCCCCTTGCCGGGCGGATACACCGGACCGGGCAGCATCGTCCCGGTTGGCTTTAGCTGCTGGGGTCCGACCGATGATGGCCGGATCAAGCCCGACGTCACGGCTCCTGGAATCAACCTCTTCCTGCCGGTAGTCGGAGGCGGTTATGAGAACGGAGGCGGCGGAACGTCTTACTCCTCTCCGGCGGTCGCAGGGGCCCTCGGACTCCTGAACGACTACTATCGACTCATCAAGGGCCAAGACATGAGCTCGGCGATGGCTCGAGGCCTCGTTGCGATTTCGGCCAATGAAGCGGGCCCAGCTCCCGGACCGGACTACATGTTCGGTTGGGGCGTCATGAATACCGAGGGCGCGGCGAAGATGATCGGCGCAGGATCGAACGTGCTCGAAATGCGGACGCTGACCCAAGGTCAAACGCTCAACATTCCGATGCCGATTGCCAAGTCGGGACCGGTCCGAGTCGCGATCTCTTGGACGGATCCTGCCGGGACCACAAGCACCCCTGCCCTGAACAACACGGCCGCCAAGCTCGTCAACGACCTGGACGTTCGATTGATTCGAGAATCGGATCAAACCGTCTTCCAGCCGTGGACCCTCGGCGGGGTGACCAACCCCGGCGCTGCGGCGACCCCCGGCGACAATACCGTCGATAATGTCGAAGTGATTCAGATCAACAACGCGGTGCCCGGGAACTATACGTTGCGGATCACGCACAAGGGTGCCAACCTCGCTCCGAGCGGAAGCCAAGCCTTTGCGTTGATCGTAGATCGCCCTGCCTCGGACGGGATTCGAGACTTCGTCATCGATCCGGCCGACACCGTCGGCGGCACGGTCTTGAATGCTCAGCTTTCGCTGATCAAACCGGCCGAGGAAGACACCCCGGTGACGATCTCGACCAGCAACTCGAGCGTCATCACCCTGCCCCCGAATCTCGTGATTCAAGCGGGCAAAGACTCGATCACCTTTGACATCCCGACTCGCACCGTGTCTCGAACAACCACGGCCACGATCAACGTGATCGCCGCCGGCGACAGCAAGGCCCAACAGATCACGCTGCGCCCGATGGGTGTCGGAAGCGTTTCGGTGAACCCGATCAGCGTTGTCGGCGGAACGAACGTCACCGGAACGGTCACACTGAACTCGCCCGCACCTCCGGGTGGCGCCTCGGTCAACCTGCTGACGTCAAATTCCTCGGCCGCAAGAACCACGCGTAACTGGATCTTGATCCCCGAAGGCGCCACCGAAGGCATCTTCGCGATCACCACGTCACCTGTCCTCAACAGCGCCGATGTCGTGGTGACCGCGTTCCGCGGTGAAACTTCGGCGACGGCCCCACTTGGAGTTCGTGCCCCCGGCCTGCTCGCCACAACGCCGCTCTCGGCAACCGTGCGATCTCGCGGCTCGGTTCGGTTGAACTTCGCCCTCGATGGCGTCGCGCCGTCAGCGGGAGCGTTTATTGCCCTTGCGTCGAACAACCGGTCGGTGATTTCCACTCCGGCTGGCGTGAGCATCGCTCGGGGCCTCCGAACGGGCTCGGTGACCCTGACGGCGGGCTCGGTCAACCGAAACACGACCGTGCGCATCCGAGTCACTCGCCTCAACGTCACCCAAGACGTCGTGCTCACGGTCACTCCGTAACGCGGCGGACGCACCATCAACATTGGGCCTGGCTCGGAAATCCGAGCCAGGCCCAATTCTATTTTTGGTCGATCGAAGTAACTAGAACCTGACGCCGATCATCCAAGCTGGCCGACTCATCTTGATCAGATAGAGCCCGCCAAAGAATCGGTCTTTTTGGCCGATCAAGAAGACGTGAGCTTCGTGCCCATCGTGCTGAAATCCGAGCGTGAGCTTCTGGTCGAACGTCACCTTGAATCCCCCTAGCGGGTGGGCATGGTTTTCGTTCGAACGGAATCCAACACCCACATACCCCACGGCCTGCCAATCGCCAGTTCCGTAGCCCTTTTCGAAGCTCAGGGAATAACCCGGATTCCCGGTGCCGATCCCTTGGACGCCGACCGACGCATTCACCGAAGGAAACCAGTCGGTCTCGGGCGAGAGCTGCACCGAGGCCAGATAACGCAGAGCGTTTTGCCGCCCGAGGTGAGCCAACCCGAGCTGCAGGCGAGGCGAGACTTGGTACCACAAGAACGTCTCTGCCTCGGTCTTCGTGAACGGGGCAAAAACTGTATTCATCGTGAACCGCGAGTTAGGAGCTGAACCAGCCCCAAAGCCTCCAGCGACTCACAGCGGACAACGGGCTTCGCCTGGCCGAGTCGTCTCTGCGGGTGGATCCTCTGAAGCCTGAGCGGCTACCAAGGTGAATCCGATCGCGAGAGTGACTCCGAGCGAAATGAACTTTTGAACTCCCATATTTCCCTCTTCGCCGCCCGGCGGTCAGATTCCTGGGTCGGCTCAACGAATGGTGGGCAAGGAGGGACTCGAACCCTCACCTCTTGCGAGACTGGAACCTAAATCCAGCGCGTCTACCAATTTCGCCACTCGCCCGATTCGACCAATATACCTAGTTCAATTCCCTGTACCAAGAATTGTTGACATGCAGTTGCATCAGTCGAACCGAATATGTTTTCTGTATGCGCTTTGAGCGCAAGGGTTGAACACAAATGGGTTGGATCACACGATTTAGTATTCGAACACGCCTGCTGGCGGGCTTTGCCATCTGCATCCTTTTTGCCGGGGTCATGTTTGCCGCCAGCGTCATCAAGATCAATGGCATGCGCGCCACGTATGAAGATATCGCCGGAAATCGCTTTAAGGCGTTCAAAGGCGCGGCCGAAGCCAATGAGTACATCGCCGTCACTCGGGGACATTTGGTCGCCATGCTCGACGAGCACCTCAAACCGAGTCTTCGATCGACCGAAATGACGGGCCTTGAAAAAGCCTGGTCGAATCTCGATTCCTCACTCAAAGAGTATGCCGACGTGCCGAAGCAGGCTGCGGGGGTTCAGTTGGAAGAAGAGGTGATGGCCGCCATCAAGTCGTGGCGAGAGTCGGCAAATCGAACAGTCGCACTCATTCAAGAGAGAAAGTTTGATCAAGCCGCCACGTTCTTCTTCGGATCGGCCCTTGAAAACTTCCAAGCCGCGGACAGCAAACTGACCGCCGCCAAAGACCGCAACTTGCAGTTGAAAAACCAAGGCGTTGCCGCGGCGGCGGCCCAATCCGACGAAGCCCGTCGGAATTCGGCCATCCTCTTCGGCGTCATCTTGATCCTCGGTGTCGGCGTCGCGCTCTTTTCTGCGAATGCGATCTGTCGTCCGCTCCGCGGAGTCGGAGACACTTTGGCGAAGGTCGCTCAGGGTGACCTCGTCGTTCGAGTCGAGGTCAACGGCCAGGACGAAATCGCTCAAATGAGCGAGTCGATCAACCACTCGCTCGATACGCTCTCGGACACCATGGGCGTGGTCATCTCCTCGGCTGCCTCGACGTCGGCGGCGGCTGGAGACTTGGCCCGAACCTCGAACGAACTCGGCGAGGCCTCCACGCAGATCAGCCAGACCGTCGAGCAGATCGCCCATGGCGCGACTCAGCTCGCCGAGAGCATGAACCAAAGCGAGTCGGCATCCACCAACCTCCGAACGCTGATCCAGGGTGTGAACTCGACATCGATGGCGCAGATCGCTCAGCTCCGCGAAGCCACTCAATCGGTACGAGATGTGGTCGAAGCGATCCGCTCGGCTTCCGAAAGTGCGGGCCTTGCCTCGACCGAAGCCGCCAGCGCCGAATCTGCCGCAACTCAAGGGTCGGCGACGGTGGCTTCTTGCATCGAAGGGATGCAACGCATCCAACAAACCAACGCCGACGCGGCGAGAATGATCTCCACGCTCGGCACCGAAAGCCAAAAAATCTCGACGATCATCGAAGCGATTGACGACATCGCCGCGCAGACGAACTTGCTCGCGCTGAATGCGGCGATCGAGGCCGCCCGCGCGGGTGAGCATGGACGGGGCTTTGCTGTCGTTGCCGATGAGGTGCGCAAACTCGCCGAGCGCTCCAGCACCCAAACCCAAGAGATCGCCGCGCTGATTCAAACCATCCAGAAGCTGACCGAGGACGCCGTCCAAGCCACCGAAGCCAGCACGCTCGAAGTCGAACAAGGCGTCAGCCTCGTCAACCAGGCGGGCAACGCCCTCGACCAGATCCAGTCGTCGGTCGCGCAGTCCGTGGGCCAGATTGCTCAGGTTTCTGAGGCCGCCAACGCCATCGATCGCCGCTCTTCGGCTGTCCTCGAAATCTTCGAAGAGCTGGTTGAAGCGAACTCTCGAAGCCTCAAGGAGTTGGAGCAGATGACCACGGTCTCCGACCAAGTGTCGGCTTCGGTCTCGGATGCGAGCGCGGTCAGCCAAGAGACTGCCGCCGGCACCGAAGAGGTGTCCGCGAGCATCGAAGAGCAGGCCGCCGGAATCCAAGAGATGGCCGCCAGTGCCGAAATGCTGGAGCAAGTCGCCCGAGAACTCGCCCAAGCCACCGGACGATTTCGGTTCGAAGAGCGGCGCAAGAAGCCGCGACTTGAGTCCGAGACTGGCAACTCTTACCGCCAAGCCGCTTAACGTCCTCCACCTCCTCACCCCACCCCAAGGCGCCGCTCGGTCTCACCCGACCGAGCGGCGCCCGAACTTGGCCAGACCGACTTTGCCGAGCCAAAAAAGGTATCCTAGACGGTGCCATCGGGCCCAGAAATCTGGGCCCGATGGTTCGTCGGACCGGAGAGCCGGGCCGAAACAGGATGTTGAATCGGATGCCAAAGAATGTCTGTGTGATCGGAGCCGGGACCATGGGAAGCGGAATCGCCGCCCACCTGGCCAACCTCGGATTTCAAGTTTCCCTGCTCGATCTCACGCCCGAAAGCACGCGAGCAGCCTTTGAGCGCGCCACCAAGGCCCGGCCGCCTCATTTTTTTGTTCCGGAGACGGCGCACCAGATTCGCCTGGGCTCCATTCGCGACGACCTGAACTGGGTGAGCGAAGCAGATTGGGTTTGCGAAGCCATCATCGAGAAGCTTGACGCCAAGCAGAACCTCTTCGCCCAGATCGACCCGCTCTTGAGGCCCGATGCCATGATCAGCACCAACACGAGTGGCCTGCAGATCAGCTTGCTTTCCGAGGGCCGAAGCGAGTCGTTCCGACGCCGATTTCTCGGCACACATTTTTTCAATCCGCCCCGATATTTGAAGCTGCTGGAGCTGATTCCGACCCCCGAAACCGACCCGAACGAAGTCCGCAAGATCACGCAGTTTCTCGAAGACGAGGCCGCCCGGCGAGTCGTCTTGGCCAAAGACACACCGGGCTTCATCGCGAACCGTTTCGGCATGTGGGCTATGATCCATGCCATCCACGTGGCTGAAAAGCTCCAACTGACGGTCGAACAAGTCGATGCCATTTGTGGCCCTTTCCTGGGCCGACCGCGCTCGGCGGCGTTTCGACTGAACGACATCGTCGGGCTGGACATCATGGAGGACATCGCTCGGAATCTGCGAGAGCGATGCCCCGAGGACCCCTATCGCGGCTCGCTCGAGCCTCCCAAGTCGCTTGCCACCCTGCTGGAGCGCGGCTGGATCGGAGAGAAATCGGGCCAAGGCTACTACCGCCGCGAAGGCAAAGAACTGATGGCATTGGACCTCCATACGATGGCGTACCGCCAGCGGCAAGATGCCCAGTTCGCGAGCCTGGATGCGCTCGCCAAGAGGCCGCTCGGTGAACGGTTGGCTGAGGCCCTCGAAGGGCGCGACGAGGTCGGTGACTTTCTTCGAGAGCACCTCATTCCCGTGCTTCAATATGCCGACTATTTGAAGGCCGAAGTCAGCCACAACGTCCAAGACTTTGACCGGGTGATGATGTGGGGCTTTGGTTGGGAAACGGGACCCTTTGCGATGATCGATGCGATCGGAGCATCTCGATTGGGGATGGATATTCCCACCTATTATCTCGGCGATCAGATGCACGCTTATGCGGGCGGGATTCAACCCATCCGCCAAGAACCTGAATACCAACCTTTGACGAATTATCCTCTCGAAAAGCAAGGCGAAGGTTTCAACGTTCGTGACCTGGGCGACGGAGTCAAGGCTCTTAGCTTGACGAGCAAAATGGGAGTTCTACACCCGAGCCTGATTCGAACGCTCCTGCAAGAAGTTTCCCAACTTTCAGAGCCGTTCTTGCTGACCTCAGAGGCCCGAAGTTTTTCAGCTGGATTCGATCTGAAATACGTCCTGGATGTCGTCGAGCGATCGGCATGGGAAGAGCTCGATGAAAACCTGAAAGTCTTGCAAGATCTTGCCGATCTGCTGGCAACCCGGCGCTGCGTCGCCGCGATCTTTGGTCACTGCCTCGGTGCCGGATTCGAGATCGCGACCGGATGCCCCATGATCGTCGCTCACCCCGACACCCAGATTGGCCTTCCTGAGGCCAAAGTTGGCCTCATTCCAGGAGGCTCAGGCACCGCACGCCTTCGATTGCGGCACGGATCAACTGCCAAAGCCGCGCTTGACATCGTGACTCGATTGACCCAAGGTCTCGTCGCCGCGAATGCCGACGAAGCCCGAAAATTGGGTTACCTTCGTCCCACGGATGTGACGGCCTATCACCCTGATCGACTCATCTGGGATGCGAAGAAACTTTTGCAGAGCAAGCCGCCCCAAAGTGAAGAAGTCTGGAGCCCAACTCCGGGCCCCTTGGCTGGAATGATTGACAATAAGCAAGAAGAGCTGAAAGCCAAAGGTGAGTTTTCGGACTATGACGAAACCATCGGCGACAGTATCAAGCAAGTTTTCTGTAAAGTCGCGGACTACGAAGAAGCTAAAGTTCGAGAGCGCGAAGTCTTCTTGAATTTAGTTCGATCCGCGCCCACACACTCTCGCATCCGACACATGTTAGAAACCGGAAAGCCTCTCAAAAACTAGACTATGAAGATCCTTGTACCTTTGAAAAGAGTCATTGACCCTTATGCGAAAGTAAAGCCCCTCGGAGATGGTTCGGGCCTCGACCTGAGTGGAATTAAATTTGACATCAATCCCTTCGATGAAATCGCCGTCGAAGAAGCGGTCCGGATGAAAGAAAAAGATGGAAGCCACGAGATCATCGTGGTCTCCATCGGCACCAGTGACTCCGAAGAGCAGTTGCGAAAGGCACTCGCCATCGGGGCGGATCGCGCCATTCTGATCGAAACCGAACACATCTACGATTCGCTTGGCATTGCCCACGAACTCGAAGCAGTGGTCCGTGCAGAGAGTCCCGACCTCGTCCTGATGGGCAAGCAAGCGACCGATGACGACAACAATCAAGCCGGCCAGATGCTCGCCGCGCGGCTGGGATGGCCCCAAGCCACCTTTGCTTCAAAGGTCGAAGCCGCGGGCACTCGGCTCCAGGTCACCCGCGAAACCGACTCCGGCGAAGAGGTTCTCGAACTTCCCTTGCCGAGTCTTGTCACGGCCGATTTGCGACTCAACGAGCCCCGCTACATCGCCCTGCCCGGCATCATCAAAGCTCGATCCAAGCCGCTCGAAAAGCGTCCAGCCTCGGTGATGAGTTCGCCGAAAACTCGAACTGTCCGTTACGACGCGCCTCCGGCTCGGGCCGCGGGTCGCAAGGTCAGCTCAGTGGATGAGTTGGTCGCTGCGCTTCAAGAAAAGGGGGCTCTGTAAATTCTCATGTCCAAACTTCTTCTCATCACGTTCGATGGCGGCGCTGAGGGCCATCAGCTGGCGGGATTCGCCCAAAAGCTCGGTCTGCCCTTTGATGTTCTCTGCATCTCGGGCGAGGCCCCGACCGAAATCGGAGCGGCTCGCGTCCTGAATGCGGGCCTCGCCGAAGTCCCCCCAGCGGACGCGCTTGCCGAGGGTCTCAAATCGCTCGTGGCCGGATACTCGCACATCGCGGGACTGTCGAATATGCGCTCGAAAGACGTTCTGGCTCGGCTGGCAGGCCTCATCGAGGCCGGCATGGTCACCGACGTGATCGGGCTCCAATCCCCAACGTCCTTCACTCGCCCCATGGTCGCCGGAAGCGTCATTGCCACCGTCGAGGTCCTGGCCGAGCCGGTCATCCTCACCGTTCGCCCCGCCGGATTCCCGGCTGATCCTGTGAGCGGCAGTTCGCCGGTCGAATCGGTGACCCTCGCCGCGAGCGGACAGGCCCAAAGAATTTCGGTGACTGCCCGAGGCGGGGCTCGACCCGACCTCTCTCAAGCTCGGGTGGTGGTTTCCGGAGGCCGGCCGCTCGGCGATGCCGAGACCTTCGAGCGCGTGATCGGCGGATTTGCCGATGCCTTGGGCGGTGCGGCCGGAGCCACTCGAGCCGCGGTTGATAGCGGGATCGCCGCCAACGAGCTTCAGGTGGGTCAGACCGGCAAGATCGTCGCTCCGGAACTGTACATCGCCGCCGGCATCAGCGGCTCGACGCAACACATGGCGGGCATCAAGGATTCCAAACTGATCGTCGCGATCAACAAGGATCCCGATGCTCCCATCTTTGAGTTTGCTGACCTCGGACTTGTGGGGGATCTGTTCGAAGTTATCCCGGAAATCCGAGCCAAGCTCAGCGTTTAAGCCTAGCAACAATGAAAGGTGCCTCGATACGCAGATTTCCTGCGATCGAGGCACCTTTCAACTTAGCGAGTCAATTGCTCAAATTCGTCAATATCTTGCCGAACAACCTGTAAGCTCTGCGCCCAAAACTCTTCCGATTCGATGTCGATCCCAAACCTGCGCCCGAGCGAAGCGGCATCGTCCATTCCTGTGCTGCTCAGCAAGTCGTCATAGTTCGATCGGAAGGCATCTGGCTCGGCCTGATATTGTGCATAAAGCCCTAAACCAAAGAGCAAGCCAAACATGTAAGGAAAGTTGTAGAAAGCTCGCCCATAATAGTGAGGCTTAGCTGCCCACATATAGGGATGAAGGGCGTTCGAATCAAGCCCATCCCCATAGGTCTCTTTCTGCGACCAAGTCATGAGCTCACAGAGCTCTTGCGGGCTTAATTCTCGTTGCTTTCGTTGATTGAAGACCGCCTCTTCGAACAAGTAGCGAGACGAGATATCGACCACCACTTGGCAAGCCCCCATCAGCGAGGTTTCGAGAATATCCAGCTTCTCTTCCGGTGAGGCCGTTTGAAGGGCCCCTTTCTTGATGATTGTTTCGCAGAAAATGCTGGCGGTTTCTGCCAAAGTCATCGGCGTTTGTTTCTGATACGGCGTGCGCGTCGCCATACAAACATTGTGATAAGCATGACCCAGCTCATGGGCCAAGGTGCTCACCCACTTGAACGACGGCACATAGTTCAGAAGGACTCGGGATTCATCGCCGCGCGTCCCCATGCAAAAGGCCCCATCTCGCTTCCCCGGACGAGGGGCCACGTCGATCCAGTTCTCGCGGTAAGACCGCTCGGCAAACTCGCGCAATTTGCTCGAATACGTGCCGAACTGCTCCGCCACAAAGTCGCACGCTTCTTGGTAATCCCAAGCCCGGCTGCTCGCTCCGATCGGAGCAAACATATCGTAAAAAGCGAGCTTCCCACCAGGGATGCCGAGCTTTCGAGCTTTCGCATCCAAATATCGCCGAAAATCAGGAAAGCTCTTCTTGGCCGCGCTCATCATCGCGTCCAAAGCCTGGCGCGACATATGGGCCGTAAAGCACGCCTCGTCGAGCGGAGAATTCCAACCTCGTTTTTGAAGAAGCGTCAGCGACTCGCCTTTGATCCCGTTCATCGAGGCCGCCAAAATCACGTCGACCTGGCTCCAGGCATCGAGCTCGGCATCATAAGCCGCCTTGCGGACGCTTCGGTCCGAGTCCATCGCGTAGTTCCGTACGCTGCTCATCGGAATGGTCTCCGTCCGCCCTCCGATTTCGAGCGTGACTTCGAGCTGACTCGTGACGTTGCCGTGGAGCTTGGCCCAGGCTGTGCTCCCGCTCAGCTTGAGCTCGGCGGCCAACATCTCTTCGGGCATCGACATCTGGTGGCGCGCTAACCGATGGGCTTTTCGAACGGCAAACGAGTGCGATTCAGCGACTCCGCTTTTCAGAATGAGAGCCTCGACGTCGACCGTTCCAAGCCAAGCCGTCAGCCGAGTGTTCAACTTCGCTAAATCGGAGCCCACGAGCTGAAGCTCACTTTCTTTCGCTTGGGCCAGGGTGTCCCGCGAGTCGGTGGTCACGAAGCCGGCAATATACGCCCCAACGAGACGCATCCGCTCGGTGAGCGTGTTCATCCCCACCGTCACTTCGTCAAAAACTTCAGCCGTTTGTTCAGGCGTTCGACCGGGCGAATCCGGGCCGATTTGGTGATGATTCAACAACACGCCGAGTTGGGCCGTTGCTTCCTTGAGCGAGGCAAATTCTTGCTCAAACTCGGCGGATTGGAGGCTCGGAAAATAGGGGGTCATGTCCCATCGCGGGGCTTCGGTGACGGCGCTCATGCTCCCTTTCTACCCGTTTCCAAAAGTTCTGGTTCCCGCACCCAGGACCGGCCTTCCTGTCAGACCCATAATGGGAAAGATGACGACGATTCTGGCCTCCGCTCTGATGTCGGGACTGCTCGGCGCGCCGCCCCAGCCACCTGCGCTTCCACGCGAGTTTCGCGGCCTGTGGGTTGCGACCGTCGCGAACATCGACTTCCCTACGCGGCCCGGGCTCGATGCCGAGTCGATGGATCAGGAGCTGGTCCAACTTGTGGCCCGCGCCCGCCAGGCCGGGATCAATGCCTTGCTGTATCAAGCCCGGCCCACCGGAGATGCCGCCTACGCAAGTTCACTGGAGCCCTGGAGCGAGTATTTAGGCCCCCGTCGGCCAACCGGCTGGGACCCACTGGCGCGGCTCATCTCGCTCGCCCACGGCGCGGGCATCGAGGTCCATGCGTGGATCAACCCGTTCCGGGCTCGCCACAGCACCCTCAAAAACCCCCTCGGCCCCACTCATCTCGGCGTCGTTCATCCCGACACGATGGTGGAATACGGCAATCAGCTCTGGTTCAATCCGGCCGATTCTCGCGTCCAAGCCCGGGCCTTGACCGTTGCGCGCGACTTTTTGCGGCGATACCCGCTTGACGGCCTCCACATGGACGACTATTTTTATCCCTATCCGCTGGTCAGCGGCGGCAAGCGAATTCCGTTCGACGACGGTGCCACCTATCAGGCGTACCGCCAGCGAGGGGGTCCGCTCGATCTGGCAGCTTGGCGTCGACACCGAATCAACCAATTTGTCCAAAACCTGGGCCAAGTGGTCCGCAAAGAGCGACCCTCAGCTCGATATGGCATCAGCCCCTTCGGCATCTATCGACCGGGAATCCCCCGAGGCATCGAGGCGGGGCTCGACCCTTACGTCGATCTTTCGGCAGACGCCTTACTTTGGCTCAAACGAGGCTGGATCGACTACTTAGCACCGCAGTTGTACTGGCCTCTGGAGAGCAAAGGCCAACCCTTTGAGCCCCTCCTGAGATGGTGGAAGTCACAGACCCCGGACGTGGTGCATCTTTGGCCTGGAATGAGTATCTCTCGCCTGGACCCTGACCAACAAAACTGGCCCATTTCTGAGATCGAGAATCAAGTCAACTTGGTGCGAAAGTACGAGACCGCGGGAATGATCTTTTTTAGTGCAAAAATGATCTTGAATAACACCAAAAACATTCGGCAAGAACTGTTTCCTCAGCTCATGAAGGAAGCAGCTCTTCCACCAGCGCTTCTTCGCGGATCGAAGACGCCGCCTCGTCCGCCTCGCTTAGCCTGGAAATCGGGGCGACTCACTTGGACTCTTGCGGATATCAAAAAGACCAAGTGGGTGACCCTTCAATCCTTCGAAAAGGGACAGTGGAAGCTTCAGAAAGTTCTGCCACCCCGAGCCGCTGGATTTGAAAACATGACCGGAGATTGGATCGCAGTTCGAACGGTCAACCTTCAGGGTCAGGAAAGTCCTCCAGTTCTTCTTCGACCTGCCAAAGGGGCAATTCGACCCGGAAACTAGAGCCTCGATTCAGCTGGCTTTGAACCTGGATTGTCCCCCCATAGCTCTCGACGAGGTGGCGAACGATGCTCAGGCCGAGGCCCGTCCCGCCGCTCGCCCGCGAACGACCCTTGTCGACTCGATAGAATCTTTCAAAGATTCGGGTTTGGTGCTCACTCGCAATTCCAATCCCCGTATCTTGGACGTGAAGGATTGCACTTTGTCCCTCGACAAAGCCGGCAACGCGAACCGAACCTTGCACCGTATACTTGATCGCATTATCAACAAGATTGAGGACAATCTGAGTCAACCTTTCGTGCGGCACCGCGGCAAAGACTTCAGGAGAAGTTTCTGCTGTCAACTCCAGTTTTTTCTTCTTCGCTTTTGGCTGTAACTGTCGCACGACTTCAGCGATGATTTCGCCCAAGTCTGAAACCCCACTTTGATGCTCTTCCGACTCGGCGCTACTCAGCAACAGAAGATCGTCCACGATCGACGTGAGTCGGTCAATTTCGTTCATGATCTTATCCAGATACCGCTTTTGCAAAGGCGGATCAGGCACCGAAAGATCGTCCAACGTTTCGGCCATCGCCCGAATCGAGCTCATCGGAGTCCGGAGCTCGTGAGAAACGTTTGCAACAAAGTCTTGACGAACTCGCTCCAAGCGCCGCAGGTCAGTCACGTCGTAGATGCTCAAAAAGACCCGAGGGCGGTCGGCCGACTCGGGCCAAGCCCGGGCGATCCCCGTGCGATCGCCGCCGGTCCCGAGCCGAATTTCTGCGGTCACTGGAAGCTGCTTTTGGCCTGCATCCAGAACAATTTTTTGGAGCTCTTGCGACAGGCTGACCGCAAGGATGGATCGGCCGGTCGGCTCCTCAAACCGAAAAAGCTTGATCGCCGCACGATTGGCATACTCGATGTTGCCGCGATCGTCCAAAACGCAAATCGCCGTATCGAGTCCTTCGGCCAGCTCATCGATCATCTCTCGCAGGCCGCTCAGTCGTCGCTCGGCCAACATCGTGCGCTTTTCTTCTCGACGCGCCGCTTCGAGGGCATTCAAGAGTCGACCTCGAAGTGCCGCCGTAAGCCCAACTGCACCCAAGCTCACGACGAGACCCAGAGTCATCCAGGCGACATGGGCCCCGCCCATCACCCAGCTCAAAACCCAGCACACCGGCGCGAGAAAAGCCAGCAAGATCGCGAGAATCGCGAGTCTCTTTCCGGTCCGAGCGGAGTTCATGAGTCCTTAGTTTACGCTCCATCTCGTATACTGGCGCACGATGATACGCTCAACCACCGTGGTCGGAGTGACGCGAGACGGCCAAACGAGCCTGGCTGCCGACGGTCAAGTCACCTTCGGCGAAGCCACGATCTTAAAGAGAAGCGCCCGAAAGGTCCGCCGGATCGCGGGAGGGCGAGTCATCTTGGGCTTTGCGGGATCGGTCGCCGACGCCCAAGCACTCAGCGACCGCCTGGAGATCAAGCTGGATGCTCACGGCGGGAGTCTGCGCCGGGCCGCGGTCGAATTCGTCAAGGATTGGCGAACGGATAAGATTCTTCGCCAGCTCAACGCCATGATCCTTGCCGCGGATTCTGAAGGGATGTTGCTCCTGAGCGGAGATGGGAACGTCATTGAGCCCGACGAAGGCGTCGCCGCCATCGGATCGGGCGGACCCTACGCCTTGGCGGCGGCCCGGAGCCTCGTGCGGCATACGTCGCTCACGGCCGAAGCCATTGCCCGCGAATCGCTGCTCGTGGCCGCAGAGATTTGCGTCTACACGAACGACCAAATTATTCAAGAAAATCTGCCGCTGACCAGCTCATGAGCCAACCGCGACTTGTCGGCCTGATCGCGACGATTCACGAGCTTCAGGCTGCCTTTCTGGAGCCAGTTTTGCGCCAAGAAGGGTTGACCTGGAGCCTCTTTCAGTTGCTTTCGCTCGTCAACTCCAGTCCCAGCCCGGTTCACCAAGCCCAAATCGCCGAGGAGCTTGGCATCACTCCGGCCTCACTCAGCGAAGCCTTGGATGCGGCAAGTCGGAAAGGATGGATCGAACGGACCTCCGAACCGAGTGACCGACGAAAAAAGTCCATTGCCCTCACCCCAAAAGCCGAATCGGCCCTGGCCCAAGTGCTCGCCGCCACCGAGCAGTGCGAGCGAATCGCTACCGTGGGCTTCACCGCATCTGAGCGGAGCCAACTTGCCCAAGCCCTACGCCGGATATCCCGCCAGCTCGGGAGTGTTCTCGAAGAAAAGTCCACCTAATACATCGCCACTTTTTCCCATTCTCTTGCGTCTTGTTGCACAAGAGGCACGAGAAAGCTGATGCTCAGGATTGTGGGAGTTCAACGTTCGGCGACAGTCGAGAGTGAGTTTGTTCTTTTGCAGAATCAGAGTGCGATGCGGATCGGCATCCGCGGGCACGCCTTGCTCAGCGAGCGCGATCTGCTCCAGGCCTCCGGAGCTGCCGTTCTGAATGAGGATGAGATTGTTCCGCCGAGTGCCTATATCATGGTGCGCTCGGGGTCCGGGCGAAATCGATGGGGAAAATCCAAAGACGGTGCTTTGGTTTATCACCTCTTTCTTGGAGCCTCACGACCCCTTTGGCCGGGAGAGTCCGGGGCCCTACACCTGTTGCATATTCAGCACTCTTACAGCGAGCGAAGAGAGCCGGTTCTGATGGTCTCTTAAGACTGGTTCCAAGCCTCAATTGCTCGATCTAATCCACTCGAACCCATCGCTTCGAATCCGGCATAGATTTTGCGAAACGCTTGTTCAATATCCACTCGCTCTTCGGGTCGAAATCGGCTCAGAACATGGCTCACAGTTTCGTCATCACTCTTATCGATTCCGATCCGAATTCGCGGATAGTCCTGGGTGCCTAAACTCTGAGCAATCGACCGGTGACCATTGTGTCCTCCGGCTCCCCCTTTCATCCGGGCGCGGACCTTCCCCACCGGAAGGTCGAGATCGTCGGTGATGACGATCAGCTGCGAAGCTTTTAGTCCATACTCATGCAGGAGGATCTTGATGCATTGCCCGCTCAAATTCATGAAGGTCATCGGCTTGAGAAGGACGACGGGTAAGTCACAAAGTTGACCGACGCCATAGACGCCCCGATGCTTGCGAATCTTGAGAACAATCCCACTTTTTTCCGCCAGTCGATCGACACAATCAAACCCGACATTATGCCGAGTTCCCGAGTATTCTGGGCCCGGATTGCCGAGTCCGGCTATGATCCACTCGGGAGGAAGCGTGGGCTCGACTGATTTTCGTCTAAACATACGACTGAATGGGCTCCGTATTGAGCGGATTTTGTTGGGGCCTCACCATCCATCGGCCGGAGAATTCCCTGCTGCAAAAGGATCAAAAGAGCCACGCCGAGCAAGAGCCGATAAATAATGAAGATCCACGAAGATTTGGTCGCGAGAAACTTGAGCAAGAATGCAATGGATGCATAGCCACTCATGAAGGCGGCGACGTTCGCCAAAATCACAACTCCAGCTTGGGGTCCGAAAAAGACGTCGCGATGCTCCGCAATCTGAAACACGCCCGCCAAAAAGATCGCCGGAACACTCAGCAAAAAGCTGAATTTGGCCGCAGTAGACCGGTCAAAGCCAAAGAACATGGCTCCCGTCATCGTCGATCCACTTCGGCTCGCCCCGGGGATGAGCGCAATGCACTGCCAAAGACCGACCCAAAGGCCGTCCACCGGGCGGACCGAGTCCAGGGCGCGCTTCTTGCTCCCGATCACCTCAGCCGCACCCATCAAAAGCCCGATGCCGATCAGCATCCCGGCCACCACATAGAGCGAGCGAAAATCCCCTTCAATCTGGTCCTTCAACGCGAATCCCAGGATGGAGATCGGAATCGTGCCCCAGAAAATGGCCCACCCCATCTTGGCATCGGGCCCCAGGGGAGTCCCTTTTTCACGGCGAAAGCTCCCCACCCACCCCCGAAAGGCGAGAGCGAGCTCGGATCGAAAGTAGATCAAGACCGCCAGCAAAGTGCCGAGTTGAATCGCCGCCGTAAATGGTGCTCCCGGGTCCGGCCACCCCGCGAGCGCCGGGATCACCCGAATATGCCCAGTGCTGCTAATAGGCAGGAATTCCGTAATTCCTTGCACAATTCCTAAAATGATGGCTTGGAGGGCGTCCATGACTTTTCTTCTGGGCTCTCCATCCCTAAGAGCCTCAACGCATGATATCGGATTCGGGGCGCGGCCCGCCCGTCGCCATAGGGGCTGGTGGCTTGCGCCATCTTCGTGTAGGCGGCCGGGTCGCGAAGAAGGGTCAGAGCCTCGGACTCGATGCGGGCCTCGTCCGATCCAACGAGCTTGGCGGTCCCGACGGCCACTCCCTCCGGACGTTCAGTCGTCTCTCGCAAGACCAAAACCGGAATTCCAAACGCGGGCGCTTCCTCTTGAATCCCGCCAGAATCCGTCAAGATTATGCGGCAAACTTGCATCAATTTGACAAACTCGGCATAGGCCGGAGGCTCAATGAGACGAACCCGAGGATGATCCCCCAAGATTCGCTCAAGGACTTCGCGAACCACCGGATTGCGATGCATCGGCACCACCCCGAGAAGGTCTGGCTCAGCTTCCAAGATTCGGCGAAAAGCGCGCGAAATCCGCTCTTGGGCCGCGCCCCAGTTCTCTCGCCGGTGTGTCGTCAGCATCAATATTCGGCCTGAATGCTCAGCAAACCACTCTTTGGGCTCGTGTTGAGCGACGTAATGCACCGCGTCAATCCCCGTGTTTCCGGTGACAAAGATGACTTCTGAAGGCACTCGCTCCAGGCGGAGTTGCTCGGCGTTGACCTCCGTAGGGCAGTAGTGGTGGCTCGCCACCAGACTGCTCGCGCGGCGATTGAACTCCTCGGGAAAGGGGTCATTGATCACGGGAGTGCGGAGCCCGGCTTCCACATGGGCGAAAGGAATTTGTCGATAAAACGCCGCTAAACTTGCAACAAACGTCGTAGTTGTGTCGCCTTGAGCGATGATGAGCTGAGGCTGAACCTCTCCGAGCCACCGGTCCAGTCCGACCAGGGCACGGCTCGTGACCTCGGCCAGAGTCTGCCCGTGGGTCATGATCTCCAGGTCGTGGTCAGCGCGGATGCCAAAGGTGCCCAAAGCCTGGTCGAGCATTTCGCGATGCTGCCCGGTCGAAAGAACAAGCGGCTCAACCCGATCCGAGTAACGCTGGAGCTCCAAGATCACCGGAGCCATCTTGATCGTGTCGGGCCGTGTCCCGACGATGCAAGCCACCCTAGGCCGCGCCATATCGCCTCACCAAAAGGACCAATGCCGCGCAGAGCAATATCGCCACCGAATAAAGAACCCAAACCGCTTGGCGCTGAGAAAGGCCGCGCTCCAGGAGCTGATGGTGGACGTGTCGCTTGTCCGCTTGTGTTAAAGGAACACCCTGAATCTTTCGACGAATCATGACTTGCACGGCGTCAAAAAGCGGCACACCGAAGACCGCCAAAGGCACTGCGATCGCGACGGCTGCCGCCGTCTTCATCGCCCCGACCATGCTGAGCGAGGCCAACAAGAATCCCAATACTTGGGCCCCCCCGGTGCCCATGATGATCTTGGCCGGGTTGTAGTTGTGCCGAAGAAATCCGATCGAGGCTCCCGCAATCGCCGCCGAAACCAGGGCGACCCGGGGTTGACCTTCATACGTCGCAATCACCGAGAGCGTCGCGGCGGCGATCGCAGCGATCCCCGCAGCAAGCCCATCGATGCCGTCGATCGTGTCCATTGTTTTTGTCACAACGAAGATATAGACCGCACTGATGGGAATCGCCCAAAGGCCAAAGGCGATCCACTGCGACCCGCCGGTGAAGAATTGGGAGTCAAATCCCTGGATCTGGACCCTCGCGCTGCCTTCGTAGATAAACTGGATGGCCACCCCGGCAGCGATCAGGAAAAGAAGCTGGATTTTGGCGCTAAACTGGTATAGATCGTCGAGCGCGCCGACCACGACAATGAGCGCCCCCACCCCCAAAATCCCCCACAAATAGGGCGGAAAAGGATTGCTGGGGTACGCAAACGGCAGGGTCCCCAGAACGGCCAAAACAATCCCGCCATAGATGGCCATCCCTCCCCAGCGGGGCAAAGGAACTTTGTGGACCCGGCGGTCATCTCGTTTAGGATCGTCAACCGCGCCAAATCGAAACGCCAGTTTTTGGACCAGCGGAGTCAAGACTAAGGCCACGACGAGCGCCACTGCCCCCGCAAGCAAGGGCCAGCGAAAGCCCGACATGAACTTTGATTCGGCCCACAGCAGATCCGTCAAGCCGATGGGCTCACCCCCAAATCGACGGGCTCGAGCTGCTCTCCAAAGAGGCGAAAGACCTCAAGGTGCGATTGCCGGAAAATCTCCAGCGAAAAGTCGTCCGGGTACTCCCCTTCGTAAATGACCCGCTGGATTCCGGCGTTCACAACCATCTTCGCACAAGTGTTGCAAGGCTGGCAAGTGACATAGATGGAGGCTCCATCGCAAGGAACGCCAAGCATCGCCGCCTGCAGCAATGCGTTTTGCTCGGCATGAAGAGACCGAATGCAGTGACCAGCCCGCATGCAACCCCGGGGCCAGTCGTGGTCCGGCCCGCCTTCGGGGCAGTGTGGCAATCCTCGGGGAGCGCCATTGTAACCGGTCGCAAGAATCCGTCGCTCACGAACAATGACGGCGCCCACCTGTCGACGCGGACACGTTGCCCGGGTCTTGACCAGGTGCGCGATTTGCATAAAATAGGCGTCCCAGGAGGGCCGCTGGGAGTTCATGGGTCCATTATGGCGCGTCTGCGCGCTTGATCCATGCCTCAATTTGCCGACCCGAGTACCCAATTTTGTAGTCGCTCAGATCGGGCGTGGCCCCCATGGCTCGACTGACTTCATCAATGATGACGATGTCGGGCTGTATAGGAGGCGCTGCGTTCGGCCGAAACTCCCTGAGCTTGGACAAAATCGCGTCCATCTCCGGCGCACCTTGTTGGGTCTTCTCACGTCCCCGCAAAAAGGCCTCCATATGAAGCAAGAAGAAGAGGTAGCCCTGACGCTCCGCCAAGAGCCTTCCGCCGGTTTTCCACGAGTTCTGGTTTGCCGGGGCTTCACGCAAAATGAAGGCATCAAACTGGTTGGGCTGCACATTGTAGAATCTCAACACATCGACGAGCCGAGTGATGATCGCGTCGTTGGACTGATTGTTGTGGAGCGGAAATCCGACCGGCAACGCGAGATCGGACCGAGACCAGAAAGCCACGTGATGGTTGATCTCCATCCCAAGCGTGGCCATGGATTTGCCTGCCCCTCGATCCGGCAACGCCCGAATCCAGCCTCGGAGACCCTCCAGATCGCGAGTAATCGCCAGTTCGCGGGCTTCTGGGCCGGATATATATCGGAAAATTCGCGAATAGTGATACAGACCCAGACAGAGCAGACCCGAAAGCCAAGCCGCGGTCAACGGCTTGCGAAAGGCCCCAGGATCGCGACCCTTTTGGATTGCCGCTGCCATAAATCCTTGGCGAATGACCTCAAAAAGTAAAAGAAAGAATACAAATAGGAGCACATATCCCGACCGCCAAAAGACCTGAGTAGCCTGGGTCAGCTGCACCCCTGTTCGCCAAAAAAGGAGCTGGACCAGGAAGAAGGCGACCGTCGGATAGGCCCCCAGTAGGACGATCGACCGGAACGGCCCGTGGAATCGACGGGCAGCCGCGATCGCAAAAATCACGATCAAGATCGGCAGTAGGTTTCGGCCGAACCGGGCAATCTCGCTCAGCGGGGTCCCGTCCGGCGAGCCGATCCAAGCCGCGCCAAACCCGCCCCGGACCAAGGCGTCGCCCGCGACAGCACCACTCAACACGCGCTGGCCCACAAAGCAGAGAACCAAGAACCCAAGCCCCAGGCCCACGAAGACCCAGTCTCTGCGCCCTGAGCACTTCTGCCGGTACTTCTGCCAGGCATAGGCCGCAAACGCCAAAAATCCGGTCATAAACCCGAGCCCAAACGCCCAAGTGTCCCCACCCAGGAGCAAGAGCATCAGAACGCCAAAAAGGACCAAGCCTTTGCGGCGTGGACCACCCCAAAACAGCATCGAAGAAAGAATGATGAGGGCCGAAAGCAGGAGCGGACTAGACCAAGAGTTGGTCGCGAGCCGCAGCGCACGGTCCATCGGCCAGAGGCTCGTCAGCATCGGGTCGGTCCCCATCAGTCCGGCTTTCAGATCAACCACCACGTCCCGAACGTTCGTCGCGTACTGAAAAAGGACCGTGATCAGAATCGCCAGCAAGATTCCCTTTCGACTCACCCCCGGAGGCAGCCAGGTCACGGCGACCCAGTAGAGGAATCCCCACGTTAGGGCCAGAATGGCAAAAAGAAGAACCGAGTACGGCCCTACTTGGCCATCCGTTCGAGCCGCGAGTTGGCCCAAAAACACTTGAACCGGGGACGCATACGACGACTTTTCTTCGGGCACAGAGGCAAACGGCGAGCTCGTCCAGCCTCGGTCTTGAATCCGCTGAGCGCGAACCGTGTAGAGGTGATAGTCCTCGACGAAGACGCCGTAAGGCTCGCCGTGAAAGACAAAGACCGAAGACTCTTTGCCATCGTTCCGCAGAGGGTCACTGTGCTGCGCCCGGTAAACGGGGATGAGCCCCATGAGCAACACTCCGGCGGCAAAGGCCCAAACCACAAGAAGCCCGATCCATCGCTTGCGAAGGCTTGCTTGACCACGGGCCTGAGTATGGGCGTCGACTTTTTCTTGAATCTCGGCGGCACTTTGTTGGTCGGCCAATTCTTCCTCCCTGAGCCCAAGACGGCCCAGAACCCGTTGAAGCTTCGAATCTAACCCCCCGGGAACCGGCGACCATTTCAGACCAAACGCAGCAAGGATCTGGACTCCTACCAATACCGGCATCAGCAGCAACGCCAAGAGCGGCTCTTCCTGAATCCAAGCGGTCTGACACAGGAACACGCCGACCACCGAGAGACCGGCCCCCAACACCAAGATCATGAGCAGGCGGCTCAGCAGGTCCGTGACGTCTAAGCCTGGAGCCACTTTGCGCTTGATGACCCAAACCAGGGGGAGAAGCTGGCCTCCGTTGATGCAGGCGTTCATCACCGCAACTCCGATCAGGCCCCCGGCTCGGTAAGCCGGGATCGTCAGGATCAAGGTCACTGCGGCGTTGAAAATCGCGAACGGAACCATCCGGTCGGGTCGACCGACAGCATATGTCGAGGTGGCCAGCGAGGTGATGATGTAGTAGATCGCCTTGTAAAACGCCATCAAGAGGCAGATCCAGAGCGCACCTTCGGGCACATGATCCGCGCCGAGCCAAATCTTGAGGAGCGCGTCGCCAAACCCGGCCGGAATCAGGATGCACGAAGTCGCCACGGTCGCCGCGACGAGGGCGTTGCGCTTGATGAGATTTCCAAATCGGGTTTCGTCGGTCGTCGCCCGGGTCATCTCGGGCAGAGTCGTCGTGTTCATCCCGGCGAGAACATCGTAAAGCGTGTTGCCCAATTTGACCGAGGCATCGTAGCGGCCCACCGGAGCTGGCCCGAACTTAAAGGAGAGCAACATCCGGTCGAGCGAATCGGCCAAATGCTGGCTGAGCCGGTGCCAATAAGACTTCATCCCTAAGCCGCGCATCTCGCGCGTGTCGCCCGCATGATACTGCCCCATGACCAGCCACCTGCCCGTGGTTTGGCGAATCGTAAAGAGGCTGTACGCAGCCAAGAGCAACGAAGCGATCGCCCAGGACCAGACCACGGCTTGTAAAGTCTGGAACGCGATGACGGCGGTGATGCCAAAAACCGCAATCAGTCCGCTTTGGGCAGCGCTGATCAGGGCAAAACGGTCGAATCGCTCGAAGGCCGTGTTGCCGATATAACCGGTGTTGACGATCATCGTCGCCAAAAACTGGAGGCCCGCCGCGCAAAACAGCGAGAGCCGAGTCGAAGTATCGAGATCGACGCCCGGGAGCCGAATCACAAGCGCGAGCGCCGTGGTCAATGCCAGGCCGACGAGCCCGGTGACGAAGTTGACAAAAAGCAGGCTCCGAAAGACTCGATGGGCCGAGTCTCGGTCGTCCGCCGCGATCAGCTCGGTCATCTTCTTTTGCGCGCCGACCGTGAATCCGAAGTCGATCAGCATCATCGACGTCGCGATGAGTTGCAAAAAGACAAAAATTCCGAACTGGTCATATCCGAGCCGTTGGACATAAACCCGGGTCGCCAAAAGCATGAGAAGCACCCCCATGCCTTTGGCTCCGATCATATAGATCGCGCCCTTGGTCTTTCCCACGCTCAAGCCCTATCCCTCCGCTTGGTGAACGCGGCCGACAACTCGGTCTTCATCGGCATTTACGAGGCGGTGCGTGATCTCAGCTCGCGGAACGGCTCTTGCATCGAGTCAACTTCTTCGCTTTGGGTCTTCATGACCATGCCGCTGAGCACGAAGAACACGAGCATTGAGGGCTCCCACGTCAAGATGTTGTTCCCATACATGCCGATGGCAATACAGATGGCCCCGAGCGCCATCGCCACGGTGAACCCTTTTTGTTCAGGCGAGGCGGCGCGCTCGCGCAAAACTCGGAAGGGTGCCGAGGCCCAGATAGCGAGAGCAATCCCCATCATCACCATGCCGACCAAGCCGTAGCTCGCCCGGATCAGGAGCCATCCGTTGTCAAAGCCCGCGTGCGGAGTCCACTTGTCCACCTGGCCCCGCGTATCCCCCCAATATCGAGGTTCTGGGCCAATTCCAGTTATTGGGAAGTACTGCCAGACGGTGTCGGCCTGAATCCACGCTCGTTCGCGCCGATAAATCAGGTTCGGGTCGTTCAGCCAGTTCGTGCTGAGGAGGTAAGCCATCTTGTCCGCCCCAAACGTGAACATCACCACCAAGCCCAAAGTCATGATCAAGAGCCACGACGACATCGCCTTCTTGTCCCATCGGGAGAGACCGATGAAGAAGACGACTGTAATGAGAATCAATGCCGGGACGTGGGTTCGGGCCTGAGCAATGAGCGCTCCGCCGGCGAAAAAGAAGAACAGCAGAGTTTCGAATTTACTCAGCTTGCGGAAGAGGCCAACGCCCGCAAGAATGGCGCACACGAGGTTACATGGCAGCGCCGTCTGGCCCGGGAATCCATAAATTCCCATCGCCCGGACGCCGCCGCGCAGGTCCCAGTTCGTGATGTCTTGAATCGGATTCAGGGCTTCGGCCAGCCGGATGGCCGGAGGGAATTTGAAAAACTGCGCCCAGGCGACAATCGCGGTGACCGCCGTCGCCCCGAGCAAAGCTTGAAAAAGCCATTTGCGAGCGCGCGGCTCGGCATGACACAACATCGCCGCCGTGAAGTAAAGATACAGGTATCGAAGAAGGAAGAAGTCCGTGTAGTTGAAGTCTCGAGCCCGCCCAATCTCCGCGGACACCCAATATGTGACGAACGCTCCCCAAGCTTGAAGCAAGAGCAAAAGAACGACTGGCACCGAGATTCGGATCGGCACTCGGCATTGAACAGTTCCGATCGCCGCCCAAAGCGCTCCCGAGAGAATGATGCCGTTCCGCATCTCGGTCGAACCCGGGACATACGGCGGGAGCATCCCCGCGAAAATCGAAATGAGGATGTTGAAGAAACCCCACAAGACCCACGCTTTGGGCGCGATGATGAGTGGGACCGATGCGGCGCGAAGCCGCTCCCTCATTTTGAGGGCTTTTTCATGGGGCTCTAAAGCCACGAATCCGCTCATCGGACTCCTCGCTTGAGGTGGATGGGCGGATTCAGATTCATGAGGCTCTCCGGGGACTAGCGAGCGGTGATGAACCGACCCGCACTGCTGAACGGCTCATCGTCGAGCGAGGCGTCAACCAAGACCAAACTGACGGTTTTGGCTCCGGCTCGGGTGAGAATTTCGTAAGCATTCGGCACCGACCGGAAGTTGGTCGACCGGGCACTGATGATCAAGCAAACATCGTCTGCCCAGCGCGCCATTCGAGAGGCATCGGCCAGAAGGTCGCATGGCGCGGTGTGAAGAATCACAACGTCGCCCGCGGCCTTAATCTTGTGCATCAATCGGTCGAAATCTTCTTCGGACAGGTTAATCAGATCGGTCTTGCCCTCGGATCCCGTGGGCATTACAAACAGGTTGTTGTGGACACTCGCATGGAGATAACTATTGACATCCGCGTCAGCTCCGGCAGCCGCCAGGTCCAGAAGACCATTTTTCCCGCCCATGTCGACAAGGTTCGTCAGGAGCCGCCCACGCGGATTCGCATCCACCAGGACGACTTTCTTGCCGGTCCGGGCCACCGATATGGCCAACTGGAGCGCGCTCGCAGAGGCCCCTTGGACGTTTCCGGTGCTCGTGAACATGATCGTCTTCTTCAGATTCGGATCAGAAGCCAGCATCGAGAACGCCATGTAACGGAAGCTCTCAAACGGCTGCCCGTCGGGCTGGGTCAACCTCTTGATGTTGCGCGCCATCATCGCCTTCGGCAAAGCCGGGACGGTCGCCGCGACCGGGAGGCCGGTGAGCTCGGCCAGCTGGGATGAGGTGTGAACCCGGAGCTTGAGCGATTCTCGACCGAAGCTGAAGATCAAGCCCAAACAGACGCCCGCGAGGGCCCCGACGATGCTGAACTTCAGCAGGTCCGGTGCGACGGGGTCTTCATTCTCCGTCGCAGAGAACGTCACGGCAGCTGGTCGGCTCACCACATTGGCCCGGTTCTTGAGGTCTTCGGACATCCGCTTGAGGTTTCGATACTTTTGATCAAAAATCTCGACATCTCGGCTGAGATTCACCAGCATGTCTTGTTGTGCGGGCGCATCGTCCAGCTTCTTTTGGAACTCCTCGATCTTCGACTCCAGCTGGCTCAAGTTCGCTTGGAGGTTATCGCGAATCACTTGGGCCCGAACGAGGTCTTGTCGAGTCTGCTGTCGAATCGGCTCGGGCGAGACGTTTCGGCCCGCCTTGGTCATCGGCTTCTGCTGCTCGGCCCTCAGAAGCTTTTCGACCTGAGCAATCTCTTGCTCCTTGTTTTTCACTTCGATCGCGTCGGGCATGAAGCGACCCAGGAGTTGCTCGCGCTCGTTGCGCAAAGCCGCCAATTGGCCCTGATAGGTTTGAACCGCCTGACTCTGCTGCTCAACGGTCATGCTGGTGTAGGTCTCGTCGGTCATCCGCGCAAGTTGGCGTTCATACTCCCGAACGTCCGATTCAGCCCCTTCGAGCTGAGCTCGGACCGTCGCGGCTTGGACCTTCATCTGCTCGATGTTCCGCACCCGCTCGCCGGTTTGAACGTCGAGATTCGGCAGGCTATTCTCCGACTTGTAGGCCTTGAGCTTTTCTTGGGCTTCGGTCATGTCTCGCTCAGCGGCAACGATCTGTTCGCTGAGATAGTTCAAGGCGTCGTTGACGGAGACCCGAGCGTTCGATTGTCGAATCTGGTTGTAAGCGGCGGCGACTTCGTTCGCCAGATCAGCCGCCATCTTAGGCGAATAAGCCTTCACGGTGATATCGGCGGCGTTCGAGTTCTCTTGCCCCGACACGTTGTACATTCGGTAGTATTTTTCGAAATCCTTGACGATATCGTTCAGGTTTTCGCGCTCAGCCACTCGGCGAAAAGCTTGGAAAAAGACGCCAGGCGAAGCCAAGACGCCCAACTCCGTTTCTGAGGATCGAGGGGCGCCGCGATCCAGGATCGACTTTACGTCAGCGGTCATCGTCTCCAGCCCCGCTCGATTCTGGAGGTCTTCACCGACGATGAGCTGAGTACGACCCTCGTAAATCTTCGGGCTCGAAAGGCCGATCGCTAGAGCGACCAAGAGCCCCAAAATCCCGAATAAAACCGTTCGCCTAAAGTGCAGCTTCCACATTGCTTTTCTCTAACCTTGCCGGACGTTACGGCATCCCAGGCCTTCCTTGGACCCAGCTTGCCACAACCTAACGATACCAGAATTTTTGAGTTCTGGCAGAGATTGAGACGAGAACGGGGCCCACTTTGTAGCTTCGGAAGGCTTCCCTTGAGTCAACAGGCTCGGCGGATCAAAGATTCCCGGTCCAGCGCAGGCTCAGTAAGCGCCATCGCCTCGAAGAACGGCGAGCGGAGTCTTGAGCAGGAGCTTCAAGTCGGTCATCACGCCCATCTCGCGGATGTATCGATGATCCAGCTCGATCCACTCGTCAAAGGAGAGGTTGCTTCGCCCCATGACTTGCCAAAAGCAGGTGATCCCAGGCTTCACGGTCAGTCGCTGAAGAGCGTGTTCGCTGTATTGCAAAACCTCGTGGGGAATCGGCGGTCGGGGACCGACTAGGCTCATATCACCCTTCAGAACGTTGAAGAGCTGCGGCAACTCGTCGAGGCTGTACTTGCGAATGAAACGCCCGATCGGAGTCACCCGAGGGTCGTCCTTCATCTTAAAGATCGGCCCATCCTTTTCGTTTTGAGCCTGAAGCTTCGCCAGGTGCTGATCAGCGTTTACGTACATCGAGCGAAACTTAATGAACTTGAACTTTCGCCCGCAAAGGCCCACCCGGGTGGAGAGATAGAAAATCGGGCCGCGGCTCGTCAGCTTCACCGCCAACATCAGCGCCAAGAAGATCGGGGACAAAAGCAAGATCAACACCAGCGACCCCAAACGATCCAGGATCAGTTTACGCTTGAAATAGGTCACTTCCACCGGCTTGAGGTCGAGGCAATTCTCGACTCTCAAATGAGCGTCCTTCGGAAGTTCAGCCCTCTCAGGCTGGATCGGTTGAGAGTCTTGGGATATGTGAACCATCCTGTCTCCTTCGGTATAAATTCAATCATCGGGTCCAGTCGCGGTCCCGCATCCCCAGTGGAATGCAAAAAAGATACCTCTTCTCCCCGCCTCCGCCAACACTGGTCAAATGAACAGGACGATAAGGTTCAAGCGATGTTCACTCCACCGTCACGGATTTCGCCAAGTTTCGAGGCTGATCGATGTCACAACCCCGCAACCGAGCTACATGGTACGCCAGAAGCTGGAGAGGAACAATGGAGATGAGAGCGTTCAGGTATTCATACGGGGTCCCGGGCACTCGGATGACGTGTTGGGCGAGTCGGTCTCCATGCTCGTCGTCTTCCGTCGTCACCGCAACCGTCGTGCCTCCCCGCGCCTCAATCTCCTTGATGTTGCTCATCAGCTTTTCACGCAAAGTTGCATCGCTCGCGCCGAAGATCGCCACAACGCCTTTCTCGACCAGAGCGAGCGGGCCGTGCTTCATCTCGCCGGCGGGCGACTCTTGGGTCGGGACATAGGCCAACTCCTTCAGCTTCAGAGCGGCCTCCAGCGCGACCGCCGAATCCACCCCGCGCCCTAAGAAAAAGAAAAGCGGCGCAGACTTGAACTTTTCCGCCATCTCGACGATCTGAGGTTCGACACTTCGCGCCGCCGCGACTTTGTCGCTGAGCAGCTTGAGTTCGCGGGCGATCTCCTCGGTTCGGACCCCCGGCATCTCTTTGACCTGAGCGATATAAAGGGCCAGCATCGCCAGAACCAAGACTTGGGCGGTGTAGGCTTTCGTACTCGCGACGCTAATCTCAGGCCCGGCCTGAGTGAAGATCGTCCGGTCGCATTCGCGGGCGATGCTCGACCCGACGACATTGACGATGCCAAGCGTCCGGATTCGGCGAGTCTTGCAAAGCCGCAGCGCCGCCAAAGAATCCGCCGTTTCGCCAGACTGGCTGATGAAGATCGCGAGCGAGCGAGGTGCCAAAACCGGGTCGCCGTATCGAAACTCGCTGCTGTGGTACATATCGACCGGCAGCCGCAGTAGCTTTTCGATCATGTATCTACCCATCAGACCCGCGTTATAGGCGGTCCCACATCCAATGATTGCGATTCGATCAATCTCGTGCCAAACGTGCTCGCTGAAGACGTTCTCGAACCGAACCCGATTCGATTCGTCCAATCGACCGGCCAGGCATTGACGGATCACCTCTGGCTGTTCGTGGGCTTCTTTGTAAAAAAAGTGCTCAAACCCACCTTTTTCGGCGGCTTCGACATCCCAATCGACGTGCATCACCGGACTCGGGACGACCCGACCATCAAGGTCCATGACCTTGATTTCGCCTGGGGTCAGGACGGCGATTCGGTCATCCTCCAAGATGATCACCTCGCGGGTGTAGGGGAGCAGCGCCGGGATGTCGCTCGCGAGCATATTTTCGCCGTCGCCTTTGCCTAGGACCATCGGGCTGGCGTTGCGCGCGGCCACAATTTTGTCTCTCTCTCGCTTGGAGATCACGACGATGGCGTAGGCTCCTCGAAGCCGAGCGACGCCCCGTCGAACAGCCTCTTCCAGATTTTCGGTCTTGGCATACTCGCGGCCGATGATGTGAGCGGCGACCTCGGTGTCGGTTTCGCTGCGAAAGACGTGTCCTTCCTTCAGAAGCTCATCTTTGAGCTCCAAGTAGTTCTCGATGATGCCGTTGTGGATGAGCGCCACCTGCTCGAAGTGGTCGTAGTGGGGGTGGGCATTCAGGTCAGTGGGGGCCCCGTGGGTCGCCCAGCGGCTATGCGCCATCGCGAGCTGGCTTTGGGGCATATCCTCGGCCATGACTCGCCCGAGCTCGCCGAGCTTGCCCGCCCGCTTGAGGACCTTGATGTCCGTGCCGTTCAGATAGGCGATGCCCGCACTGTCGTAGCCCCGATACTCCAGGCGTCTGAGCTGGTCAAAAACGATCTCGACCGCATTCTTGGGTCCGACATATCCGGCAATTCCGCACATAGCCCCTTGATGGTACTAGATTCTGCCCCGCCCTGCGTGGGCCCCGCGGGCTCATTCTTGAATCACGCCCCCGTTTATGGGCTGGCGCGTTTCACTAGCTTTTCAATCCACTGTTGAAAAACCTGTTCACTCGTTTCGCTCGTCAACAATTTTTTTTTTCCAAGGCAATCATTTCCTTCGCAAGACTCTGGACTTGCGTCTCTAGGTCAGACGTCTCAACTCTCAGAATCTCGTACTCTGATGATCCTCCCCCGTTCGCAGGTGAACGCACAAGATTCGAGTACACCCGACGCATGGACCCGTGGTAATCATCAGTTGTACTGCGCATCGTGTAAGGAATCTCAACCTCCTTACCTCTTAAAACCGTGTAAACGCCCTTATCAATCCCCAGAACAACAGGCAGAAAGGCCTTCGCTCCAGAACCCGAGATGATGAGGATCTGAAGCCGAGAACGACGATTACCAAGCCAGTAGAATGCCTTTTCCCGATCCATTTTTACTTTTATCTCCTTGTTTTCCAGGATTTCTACGGGCCTGAGTTCATCCTTGTCGATAATATACTGGACAGAAAGACTCTTCGAATATTTTTGTTGCAGTTCCTCAGCACCGAGCGCATCGTAAGCGTCCTCCAGGATTTCCAGATGCTTCCGGAACTGAAACTTAAAGTACTCCGCGCCGATGAGTCGATAAGGCATGGGAGTTAAGTCGCTTTCATCTTCATCGTCTTCCAAAAGCAACGGCTTAAATGACCTTTGGATGACTCCGAAAGATTCATCTTCTTTATCACCGCTTTGCTTAGGGTTAAAGCACGGCACGCGCTCATCCTTTTCTCGGATAAACCGCGAGGACTTCCGATAAACGTCACCCGCCATTTTGTAGGCGCAGACGCCATGTGGTATTCCATGGGTCCTCTCTTGCGAAAGTTCGAGAACCCGGGTCCAGGTTTCCTCGTGGCGCCTTCCAAAAAGATTTAGAATGCAACAACACGTCGCCATCGTCTCGATCCAGATTTCATAATGCCGACCAACGACAACGTGTTTAATATGTTCTACTCTGCCGTTGACCTCTTTGTAGAGTTCTTCGAGGGTGTCACCTTTTGAAAAGTATCCAGAGAGACCTGATAGAGCGTCCTTCAACTGGGTCTTATCTTCATCTTTCACTTCCTCGACACCCGTATCGGAAACCGTAGGGTCACTTTCTTTAATCTTATCTACGTATTCACCTAGTGACTTTTGGTACCGCTCTGAGAAAAGCAGATGATTCAACACAAGATCGCCTTGAAACTCCGAATAGCTCTCGATGCCCGCTAAGTAGATTCCGAAGTCCTTAACAAATCCAAGAACAGCGGTCAACGCACTCTCGTCACCAACAGCGGTCAACGCACTCTCGTCACCAACAGCGGTCAACGCGCTCTCGTCACCAAGACCGTCCAACGAGCTCTTCATCCATATTTTCGACCACCTTTTGTTTGCGCTCCACGGGAAGCTAGGCTTCCGTGTATTACTCCATGCCCCTTGTTTACTGGCATCTTTTAAACTCTTACATATTGACGACCCCAAAAACATTTCCCCGAGTTTTCGCTCTACGGACTGCTCTAGGTTCTTCTCGGACATCACATCTCGCATGTTGAAACAGACAAGGGTTGCCAAGTCTGCCAACACCATATATGGATTTTGTTTGAAACGAAAAATACTTCGAAGAGTCTGCTCGTCTTGCCTGATCCAGGAATCGATGTTCAAATCGCGGCCTCCTGAAAAAGAAAATCGATGAGTTCGACCTCATCAGGATTATTGCTCTGGGGATTCTCTCTTATTTCGCACCCCAAGAATCTAGCTCTGGTTCTAATATACTCTTCTAAGATGAACTGGAACTTCTTAAGGCAACCCTCTCGATCGAGTTTTCCATCGCTGATGTCTTCTCTGTTGAGCACTTGACTCGAAGTGTTGGCGAGTGCATCTCTAAGCAACTGCTGAGCGAACTCATGACTTCCAGCTCCCAGCAGTCGACAACAGGCTTCGATCTTATCCCAGCTTTTGATCTGAAATCCTTGATCAAGTTTTAAAGCGCCACCAAGCCGCTTTTTCGCCTCTTCCATTTCCCCGTACCGAAAGTAGCTCTTATCAAACTGCGTTGACAAGAGAATACTGGCGATATATGACTCAGCCCTTGAGCCACGATCATAATTTCGGACGAGAACGTTCTCGTAGGTGGTGGCAAGTCGATGCTGGCTCAGCTGTCCCCCACGGTTTTCGTCATAATCTTCGTGTAGAGCTCTGGAAAGCGCAGTCGCTTCATCACTTGTCTCGATCATTTGATAGGTTTCGTCCCCGATCACGTGCGCCCAGATCGGCGCAAGACCCACTCGGATTCGAGCAGGAAGAAGTTTTGAGTCAACATAATTCCTGTCTTCCTTCTTTTTCTGCTCATTGTATTTTTCGAGAGCTTTATAAATCATCAGCATCGTGTAGACTAGCCCGTAAAAGAACCTTGCATCACGACCGACACTGGATGTCCAGAACTGGACTCTCACAGGGGCATCGGTGAGAAACCGCGCGTGACGCCTTCCCCTTTCATTGGCCACATGAAGCGAATCGCTGTATTGAGTCAAAGCTCTGAGGACATTATTGGAACCTGAGGACAGAACGTTCCTCCACTCGTCTTCTAAGCCCGGGACGGGTTGAAATAGTGCCCACTCCTGGTGGACTTCCCAGAATCGAATCGTGGCCGTGAGTCGAATTCTCGACTGAGGTTGCGCTTCGTATTGCTCCAAGAAACAGGAGGACCACTGGTGGCGCTCACTGTATCCCAAGATGCGTTCAGCAAGGTGAACTAGCTTTTTTTCTTGCTCTTCGACGGTCCTGTCGAGCTTTTCTACGACCTCGCGAACTTCTTCGGGAACTTCTTCCAGAGCGGCATCATGGTCTGCAGCGACAATAATAGCAACAAGTGCCATGGCAAAAACCGCAGGGAGGTACTCGTCCTTCATGATGAGGGCGAAAGTGGCAGATGGTGTAATTGCCACTGTGTATGAGGCTATATTGACCCAGCGATCGAGCTTTACACGCTCCTCACCGAACGCGGATCTACGGATGATTGACTTAAGCTTCTTTTTCAGCTTCATAGCGTAGAACGCAATGAAAGATAGCAAAGCTACGACGATCAGTTGCAGGATCGCGTCAGCAAGGTCTTGCTTCCCGCCACTTCCGGCCAGGAGATCAATCATGATCCTCTACCCTGAGGACCCTGGTCGCGTTGAGGAATAATGCTAGGCGGAGTTGGGGTTAACTCACTCTCTTTTTCATCGGGACGAACTCCTTGTGGGTGCAGATGAAGATTTTGGACATCAATATTGACCGACCCGCTAGGAGAGATGTGTTCCTTTTTAGCTTGCCGAATCATGATTATGAGAACAAGAAGTCCGAATAGTAGAAAGAACAAAATTAATGCTACTGAGGAATTCCTGATGTCCCTAGTGATGACAAATTTTTTTTGCTTGGCAAGCCGCTCGGTCTCCGCTTTGTGCACGGCACTTTCAGCCTTGTCGCGCAAGGACTCGATTTCAGTTAGCACTTCTCTTTCGCTCGCCGTCGCTTCTAGTTTCAAGAGTTCCTTGATTTTGTCCATTCGTCGATTCCTATTTGCGTCGAATTCCTGGCTGAGCTTTTCAAGCTCTAGCCGCCCCCTGATCTCCCAGTAATTCCCAATCTTATGAATATCAGCCAAAGTAGCGAGTCTTCCTCATGATGCGATTGACCCTCTTTCCCATTTTCCGAATCAGCGCAAAACGCCTCTTAGGATCCCCTTACACCTTCTAACGTCAGCTTACCAGACAGTTAGTCGCACTTCAAGTGCGCTCTGATTTCTACGTGGGGGAGAGCGAATGGCCAAGGCAAAGAACTTGGGCCCGGGGACGAAGAAGATCGGGGCGGGGCGGATGATCCGCCCCGCCCCGATCGGGCGATATTGCTCTTGAGTCGAGCTTAGTTGGCGTCTTTCGCCTTGTGCATCTCAGCGACGAAGTCAGCGGTCGCGCGATAACCCATGAACTCGTGGACGACGGTGCCGTCGGCCTTGATGAACTTGATCGTCGGCATCGCGCTGATTCCAAAGGCTTGGGCCACGGCCGGCTGTTGATCGACGTCGATCTTGCAGAACACGAAGTACTTGCTCATCGCCTTGAACTCGGCCGTCGGGAAGACGTCGCGCATCAGCATCTTGCAAGGACCGCACCACTCGGCATAGAAGTCGAGCATCACGCGGCGGTTGGAGGCCGCAGCAGCCTTTTTGGCTTCTTCCACGTCGTGGTACCACTTGTCGGCCATCAGGTCAGCGAGGCTGACTTCCTTGGCTCCGTCCGGAGCGTTGAAGGCGAACATTTCGCCCGCAACCGCCGCTCCGACCGTGATTTGGGTGGCGTTCAGGACAGTCGTCGCCTTCATGCCGCCCTTTTCGGCGGTGAATTCAGCTTGTCGAATGAGCTTGTCTTCGGGGCTGAAGTAGAAGGTGCCTTGCTTGCCCGACTTCGGATCGACCAGCGCCTCGACCACGCTCAGCTTCATGCCGCGTCGGGTCTTGGAGCCGGCTTCTCGACCCCCTTCGGCCACGGCCGACATCGCCTTGGCATCAAAGAACGGAGCCCAGAGCTGCATGTCTTCGCTCGCGAAAAGTCCAGCAAATTCGCTGGGAGTTTGATCCTTCCGATAGAACGAATTTGCCTTCTTGTCAAAGACCGTGATCTTGCTGCCGTCGGCTACGATGAGCTCGTTGGCACGCTCGATCTTCGCCATATTCGGCTTCGAGAGCAGAACGGTCGTGGTTTCGGCCGTTCCGCCGATGAGTTGGCTCGTGTAGGAGACTCGCAAGGAGCCCGCCTCGTTCAAAGTGTCGACGTACGACTTCGCCGTCGTGGAGCCGCGAGTGACCGCGAAGGCCACCGCAGCAGCCATCACGCCCAGTACAGCCATGATTGCATAAGATTTTTTCAACTTGAACCCTCCAAGGTCTATCGCTTTTCAATACGATAGTGCATCATCAGTTTATCCTGAGTTTCGGAAAAATGGCTCAGAAGTTCTAATTTCTTTGACGATGCAAGCGAATTCTTGGCCGAAAAGCCTCGTGTTGATCCTGATCCTCTTTGGGATTCTGGCGACTTGGTACGCGGCCGTCACTCCCTATCGTCAGGCAGGAATCCTTCTCGGGCAGCGCGATCCTCAGACTCGGCAGCGCCTCCAAGTTCCCGATATCGGTGCTCCGGACGAGCGACAGCATGTGAACTACGTCTCGCAGGTCTTAGAAGGGGAACTGCCCCGACTGGTCCCGGGGGATTTTGAGAACTATCAGGCTCACCAACCGCCCCTCTACTACTTGATGGGGGCCGCCATCGCGACGATCACCCGACAGACCGCCGACCCAATGCAGCTGAAATGGCCTCTCCGAGGGCTCAACATCGCCCTGGGGTTGCTGACGCTCGTCGGTGTGTTTCGGCTGGCTCAGCTCGTCTTGGATTCAGAGCCGCTCGCGTTGGCCGCCACGGCTTTGGTCGGATTCATGCCCATGTTCCTGGCTCTTCATGGGGCCGCTTCAAACGACCCGCTGCTGTTTTGCTGGATGACTTGGGCGCTCGTCTCTCTGTTCCGCGCCCTGAAGACGGGTTGGACCTCTTCTCTTTGTATAGGCTTAGGCGTTTTACTTGGTTTGAGCGTGTTGACCAAGACCAGCGGCCTGGCGCTTTGGGCCACGGTCGGGGCCGGCGTCTTTTGGAGTCTTCGTCGTCCCCAAAAAGACGGTAAGCCGTTCGTCCTGAAAACTTTGGTGCAAGTTTTCGGACTAGCTCTACTCATAGCGTCACCCTGGTGGCTTCGAAACGTCCAACTCTACGGCGATCCCCTGGCCATGCGAGCGTTCAACGAGGCCTTTGCGGGCTCGCCCCAAGCCTCCTTTTTCATCCAACAAATGGGGGCCTCCACCTACTGGGTCGAGATGGTCGGATGGTGGACTGCTCGTAGCTGGGTCGGAGTTTTCAGCTATATGGACATCTTTTTTCGTCCAGAATTGTACGCAGCATGTTGGCTAGCCCTCCTGGTGATAACGCTGGGCGGAGTGTTTCGACTTCAGGATCTTCCCTCTGAATCTCGCCCATTGCTGGGGCTCTGCCTTTTCCACGCGCTGGTCGTGCTGGTCCTCTTCATCCAGTTCAATTCCCAATACTTCCAAGGCCAAGCCAGGTACTTGTATCCCGCGATCGGGGCGACTTCCGTGGTGGCGGCGGCGGGCCTGAGCAAGCTAGGCCAGGCGGTTGAACAGCGAGGCTGGATCGTCTTGGCAACACTGATGGTCTTGGGCAACGTCTATCTGCTGGCGAGTTTTCTTCCAGCGCAATTCGACCTTCGAACTGTGGGAGCATCGTTTGGCGGGCCTGGGTAACCTCTCCGCAAGCTTGAGTCGTCCAATTTGGTGAAGTGGTGTCCCGCATCCTGAACGAATCTGCCCGAAGCCCTTATGACGCCGACCTGATGTTGGTCGATCGCTTCTTGGCGGGAGATGAGTCCGCCTTCACCCGGATTTATGAGGATTACTACCCGCGCGTTTTTGCGCTCGCCCGAGGAATCCTGATCGACTCCGATGAGACCGAAGACGCCGTTCAAGAGGTCTTTACACAGATTTATCGCAACCTCGTTCGATTCGACCGGCGAAGCAAGCTCAGCACGTGGATCTTTCGCATCACGGTGAACCGGACCATCCAATACGGACGGACTCTCAAGTTCAAGCGACGCCAGGTCGAACTGGAGCAAGCCGCTCACCAAGCCGCTCCGGATGCTGCCCTTTCCATCGCCGACCCCCGCATCGCTAGCGCCATGCGCAAGCTAGTCGCCAGCGATCGCGCCGTCTTGACCCTCTACTATTGGCAGGAGTTGAGCTTAGCCGAGATCGGGCAGAGCCTCGGATGCAACGAAAATGCCGCCAAAACAAGGCTCTTTCGGGCTCGAGATCGATTCAAGAAACTTTACGAGGCCGAACTCGGATGAGCCGAATTCCGCAAGCCCTGGACGAACTCATGTGGCTCTTGGCCGACCAAGAGAGCCCCGAGGCGATCGACAGCTTCATTCAGAGATACCCGCACCTTCGTCGCGAGATGACCCGACGCGCCCTGGCGGTGAAGGACCTGCGGCAGTCGCGGCCTCAAGAAGATCGGATTCCCGTTCCGGCGTTCCGAAAGCCGACATCGGGTCCTCTGCCTGCCCCGTTAAAGTCCTTTCGGCTTCAGACCGCCTCGCTCTTTGTGGGGGCGGCGGGTCTCGTTTTTGCGGCATTTGTCGCCGTGCGAATTGGGCTCGCTCCTGCTGAGCCTGCTTCGGAATCTGCGGCCGCTGTACTGGGCTCCCCAGAATCTGCTCCGATGCCGGCTCCCATGGGGACTCCGATGACCAAGAACTCGGCCGATCTGGCCCAGGCCGACCGCACGGGCAACGCGAAGGCAGAACCCGAAGCCGCCACCGCTCCGGCCGAAGGAGCGACTCCTTCGCCGATGGACGCCAGAAGCCCCGAGAACCCCGCCAAGAACCTCGATCTTCGGACCGCCCGCAAGGTCACGATCCGGATGGAGCAAGCTGACCTCGAGGATGCGGTGCGGCTGGTTTGCGCCAGCGCGGGCCTGGAGGCTCAGATCGCGCCCGGCATGCCACAATTCAAAATCAACTTGGAGTATCGCGAAACCCCGGCCCTCGAAATCCTCCGCGAAATGGGGGCGAATTTCGGGTTCTCCGTCTTTGAGCAAGGCCAAGGCGTGGTTCTCATTGTGCCCGCCGTGGACAGCCGATTCGACCCCTGAGGAGCCTTTCGGGCTCGTTCTGCGTCCCAATGATGTAAGTGGGATGGTGAAGCAATGCCAGAACGAAGTTCCGACCTGATCGAAAACCATTCTGCCGTGGGCATGTCGGCTCTCATCGGCGGAATCGTCGCCTTGTGCCTGGGCCTCTTTGTCTTTCGCGAGATGTACAAAGAGCTTGCCTACCTGCTCATCATTCTGGGGATCGGCGCGGTGGGCTACGGCGCGTATCGACTCACTCAGATCCGCAAAGTCCCGGTGGCCAAAGTAAACTGCCCTTATTGCCGAGCGACGAATGTGCTCACCGAGGCTCCGAAGCATGACTTTACATGCACGTCGTGCCACCGGCTTGTCCATGTGATGAATGGCCGTATCTTAGAAGTCTTTCAGGTGCGATGCGGCTTTTGCAATCACCTCAATTTTTATACCAGCAAGTCAGTCGGCCTGATTTGCGAAGACTGCGACCGCGAGATTCCGATCTCCACTGCGGACGGCCAGATGGCTTCCAAGGCGTTTTCGACCTTTTCTCGCCATGATGATGAGGGCTTTTACGAGCTCGCCCTCACTTCCGCTGGAAACAAAGAAGAAGAGGTGATCGCCACGCTCCAGAAGATGCTTGCTCTCAATCGAAATCAGGTCAAGCAGATGCTCGAAGAGCTACCTGTGGTGCTCCTGACCGGGATCCCCAAGAAGAAGGCCGAACTCCTGAGCGCCCAACTCGCCATGCATGGCGCGGTCGCCCAGATCAACCCGCTTGCGAGCCCGCCCGGGACTTAATCTCGGCGAACGAGCTGCCTTCCGCCTGCGATCAAGAGTCCGACCCCCAGCACCGCCGCGACGCCCTGCAAGGCCATCCAACCGGGTGAAGCCGCTGCTTGGGAGTTCTCCTTCGCCTCGACCTGAGGAAGATTCTTGGGCCATTCGCCGGCCCACCGAGCCACAACACCACCCGATCCGTTCTCACGCAGATCGAATATCTTCGTTCCGAAGGGGATAATATTCTCCGGGAAGATTCGAGGCTTGGGGTCCACCATCTTGAATTCAAATCGCCGAATTTTTCGGCCGAAAGCTTGTAGGGTCCATTCGCCGCGCGTCCGGTCTCGGGAGGTGTTGCCCTCGATCATTAGCTTCATCAGAACGTCAGCACCTGAAAACTCTTTGAATTCTAACTGGTTCCGCTCGGGTCTCCAGACGATCACCGTCTGAACACCCGTTTTGGATTCGCGAACTAATAGACCCTGTTCATCGATTCTGATCGGCTGACCTCGCCAATTTGACAAGATAAGGAGCTGCGCAAAGGGTGTCGACAGGTAGGCGGCTCTGTCGGCCGAAATCAGTTCAGCCCCGTAGCCCCGAGTCGCGAGGCAGATCTCTCCGTCAAAAATCATGACGCGTCGGCCAGGGGGACCCGTTCGGTCGAGCCCTGGAGGTTGCTCGAAATGCATCGCCCGTTTCCCGTCTTTCATTTTCCCGACGTAGAGCTGAAACGTCTTCCGCCGATCCGATCTTTGAAACTCAACTTCGGCCCTGACCTGGGCGGGGTCGCGCAAAATTATATTCTGCGGGTGGATGTCTTTGTCGCTAAACTTTGGATCACCGAACTCGGTCTGCGTGATTTGATAAGTCTGAGCACTCGCCACCAGCGCAATAACTTGAGTCATCACAATGAAGGCCCCCCGAGCGATTGTTTTCATGGATTCAATCCGTCGCATTCATAGCCTCGCTCAGACCCTCGGGAAATTGAAATCACATAACTTTCGTCACAAGAACAACCAAGCGCCGAAATATGGCAAGGGTGAGTTCGAATTTCGTATTGAGCGATCCCACCGTTAGAGGGATCCCAATCTACACAATCATTCCAGGGATCATAGTGGCACCGACCTTCCAATGTGCGCTTTGTTGCACAAGTACCACTTGCCACAGTACAGTCAGCAAGAACGCACTCGTCAATTCTATTCCAATCGGTCCAAGCAATCTTGCAATCGTATAGGCCTGATGTGGCGGGCAGGGTCATTGAAAGAACTCCGATACAAAGTAAGAACTTATTCATAGTGATTGATCTCCTAACGTTTTGAAAATGGGCAACTCACTCCTCTGCTCATGCTCAGTAAGGCGACAAGCGTCAAGAACATTGTCCCCTGGAACAAAGGGCGCAAATTGAATCACAGTTGGATGAAGAAACCCCACGTGGCCATCGAGAAAGAAATAGCTTCCGAGTCCATTGTACACCGACGATTGGCGAGGCTCAATAATTCGACCTTCGTGAGATCGCATTTCAGCGTGGTGCTGAAGATAATGATCAGAAGTGTGTGTCACTGGGAGCGCAAAAGTTACTATTCCCTTTTCTCCACGCCACTGTCCAAAAGTGTGTTCAACAAGCATGACAGTACGGCTCGATCGAAGTCCATAGACACTCACGAGACTTAGGCAATCATTGAGCGCGTATCCTGTAGCAAAACTCGCATTCGCATGAATTCCGAAAAGTGGCGGACAAATTTTTTCGGGGTCGGTCTTGCAGTAAGTTCGGATCTGTCGGTACCATGCTCCCTTCGACAAGTCTTCATTGGAAGCCAGTTGATTCGCGTTGTCCTCAGCATACTGCAACTGCCCAAGACCTAAAATTCGTAAATTCTGGGTGGATTCGACCTTTTTTGCCGAAATTCTTGCGCGACTAAAAACCGGAGTGAGCAAGGCCATGAGGACCCCCAAGATCGCCACCACGACCAAGATTTCGATGAGCGTCAACCCTCGGAGCCGCTTCACTTCTTCGCCTCCACCAAAATCGGCGTCACCTTTTTGTTCAAGATGCTTCGCCGGCCCGCGGATTGAACGGTGACGGCAATCCGAAACGGCTCTCGGGCCATGAGCACGCTCGCTTTGACATAGGTCACCATCGCTTCAGATCGAAAGGGCGCGATTTTCAATTTCGACCGCTCCGCCTTGGAGCAACAGCTCTCCCCGGCTTCGACTTCGATCGTGCTCAAGGTTCGATTGCGAATTTCGCTTTCAACACGAATCCACTCACTCGTTTTCGCCAAGTTCGACGGGACCCTCGCCGGCTTGACATCGAGCGTCACCGCGAGCGGATTCGCCTGAATCCAGCCTACGCCTCCGAGGAGAAATACCCCCCCCCAATTGTTGCGAGATCAACAGTTCGATGACGGCTGCTTCGTGCCATGTCTTCATCATAGCAAGATTTTCGCGAAAAGCAAGGGTTTTTGCGAGAATTTTTGAAAATACCGGACTGGGAGGGTCAGTCGTCGCGCTCGCCGCGCGCACGGGTCAGAACGCGGATTCCCGTTCCTTCCAGCGGAAAATGGCGACGAATCTGGTTTTCCAGATACCGCTTGTAGCTGAAATGCATCATGTCGGGATCGTTGCAAAACAGCACAAAAGTCGGCGGGCGAGTGCTCACCTGAGTGGCGTAGTAAACCTTCAATAGTTTGCCCTTGGTCGTGAATGGCCGAGCAAAAACGGCTTCTTGAATCAAGCGATTCAGATGCCCCGTGGAGATGCGAAAACTCCAGTTTTCCAGCGCCATCAAAACCGTATCCAAAACGGCAGAAAGTCCCGACGATTCGAGCGCCGACGTAAACCGAATGGGCGCATAGTTTGTTTCGGGCATTTCGTCTCGAATGATCCGCACCAGATCTTTCTTTTCCGGGCTGGTTTTTTGCGGCGAACCGTCGGGCGGCTCGACCAGATCCCATTTATTCACCGCAACGACCAAGGCTTTCCCTTCGTCGTGGGCCATCTTCATGATCCGCTTGTCCCCGTCGGTCAGCCCTTCGGACCCGTCGACGAGCACAAGCGCCGCATCGCATCGTTCAATCGCGCGGCTACTTCGAAGTGCCATATAAAACTCGACGGTGCCTTGCACCTTTCCCCGTCGCCGAAGTCCCGCCGTATCGATGAGTCGAAAGGCTTCGTCGCGGTATTGAACCAAGGTGTCCACCGCGTCCCGAGTCGTGCCCGGGATGTTGCTCACGATCGCCCGCTGTTCGCCGGTAAAGGCGTTCAGGATGGAGCTTTTTCCGACATTAGGACGCCCTACAATCGCCAGTTTAATCTCTTCAGCTCGTTCGGGCAGCTCGTCGAGCGCAGGAATCCGGGCGATGATCAGATCGAGCAAGTCGGCGACCCCGTCGCCATGAAGACTGCTGATCGGCATCACTTCATCGCCGATTCCGAGGGCAAAAAATTCGTTCGCCGAAGCTGCACGCTTGGGGTTATCCGCCTTGTTGATGGCTAAAATGACCGGCACTTTGACGCCGCGAAGCTGATTCGCCAAGTCGTAGTCCCCGGTCGTCAGTCCGTCGACCGCATCCGCCAAAAAAATAATGACATCAGCTTCGGCGAGGGCGACTTCGGCCTGAACCTTGATCTGCTCCACGAGGGGATCGTCATCGCCAAAAAGGATCCCGCCGGTGTCGATCATGATGAACCGCTTGCTGCCCCATTCGGCCTCGGCATAGAGTCGGTCGCGCGTCACCCCTGGTTGGTCTTCGACCACGGCAATGCGTTTGCCCACAATTCGGTTGAAGAGGGTGCTTTTGCCGACGTTCGGTCGGCCCACGATCGCAATTTTTGGAAGAGCTTTTTGGTTCACGGGGCTCTGGCGTTGTACCCGATTCTGCGAGGCTCTCTTGGGTATGGTGAAAGGGTCGTGGTTCGTGTTCTTGGGATTTTTCTGAGTTGTGCGGGTGGGCTTAGCGTTGCTTCACTGGGCCGCGCCAGGCCCACCGAAGGCTCTTCGTGGTCGATCTATGCCGGGGCGGTGCGCTCGGTGCCAATTCTGGGAACGAGCGATGAGCGATTCGGGATCGTGGCAGGGATTCAGTACTTGCATCGCGACCCCCGATTCGACTACGGCCAGGTGCCCGGGTACCTGGTTTTGGAGGGTTACTACCTGGGCACGAGCGGCGGCATTCAGCCTTTCCCCCGAGATCGCGCCAATGCCCTGGGAGGCCTCGTGATGATCCGATACGTCTGGGAGCCAAAAGGCCGACTTCCCGGGACGTTCTTCGAGTTCGGATGGGGTCTTCAATACTCCGACCGCACGAGTCGCGATCTCGATGCCCACTGGAACTCAACTCCGACGCTCGGGGGCGGCTTCTTGCTTCGCCTCAACCAACGCACCGTGACGGTCGGGGCGCGCCTGCACCATATCAGCAATGCCGGCACCAAAGGCGGAAACCGGGGTCAAAATCAGGTCCATTTCTTCGTCGGCTGGTCGTTTTAATCCCGGTACAATGCGGACAGAAAGATGGGCGACGGTTGGGGCCTTTTGTTCGAACTTTTGGTCGCCCTTTCGGCGGCACTTGTTTTCGGCGTCCTCTTCGAAAAGCTGAAGCAGTCGGCGGTAGTCGGCTACCTTTTGGCCGGAATTCTTGTCGGCCCGAGCGTCGCCGGACTCGTGAAGAGCGGCCAAACGATTACCCAACTCGCCGAAATCGGCGTCGCGCTCCTTCTTTTCACCATCGGCCTCGAATTTAGTTGGCGTCGACTGCTGAAGATGGGGCGTTTGGCTCTGGTGGGCGGGACGTTGCAGGTGCTGGTGACGCTCGGGATCGCTTTCGTCGTGAGCCTGGGCTTTCGGCTCGATTGGAAGACCGGCCTGGTCATTGGCGCGGCCGTCTCGCTCAGTTCGACCGCAGTCATTTTACGGATTCTGAGCGATCAAAGTGACGTCGATAGTGTCCACGGCAAAGCGACGATTGGCGTGCTCCTCACTCAGGATGTTCTCGTGGTGCCCCTCGTTTTGATGGTGACCTTTTTGGGCACCGGCTCGGGCGAAAAAGGGGTGCTCGCGACTCTCGGCGAGACGGCGGCCAAAGCGACGATTTTCGCAATCGTCCTCGGACTCACGGCCAGCTTACTTCTGCCTCGAATTCTGAGCATTCGGACGATGGCACGCAATCGCGAGCTGCCAATTTTGGTCGCGATCAGCAGCTGCATCGGAGCAACTTGGGCCGCTCATGCGGCCGGACTCTCGCCCGCTCTTGGGGCGTTCATGGCGGGAATCTTGCTGGCCGACACCCGCTTCAGCGAGCAGATGCGAGCGGACGTTTTGCCCTTCAAGACCCTCTTTTTGACCCTCTTCTTCGCGAGCATCGGCATGCTGGCTGATGCGAAGTGGATCTTTCAAAACTGGCCCCAAGTACTCACAGTAGCAACGCTGATCGTCGTGGGCAAATCGATCTTGACCTTCTGTTGCATTCGCTCCTTTATGCCGTCTGTCATTGGCGCGTTGGCCGCGAGCCTGATGCTCGCCCAGGTCGGCGAGTTCTCATTTGTGCTGAGCCGGATTGCCCTGGAAAATGGCCTCATGGAGCAAGAGCTAATGCAGCTGCTTCTTTCGAGCTCGATCCTGACGCTCCTCGTCACACCCTACCTGGTCAAGCTTGGACCCCGATGGGCACGCCGAATCGCGAAGTATCTCGTGCCCGCCCGGCGGCTCGCCAGCCAAGAGATCGAATCCCACCGAGCGGCTGGGCTCAAGGGGCACGTGATTTTGGTGGGGTACGGAGACTCGGGCCAGGCGGCGGCTCGGGAGCTTGCCGATGCCGATGGCGTCCAGGTGTTTGTGCTTGAAATCGACGACCGACTCGTCGGGTTGGCCTGCGAACACGGCCACAAGGCCCAACTCGGAGACGCCTCACAAGCAAGCATTCTGGATCACGTTCGGATCGGAGATGCATGTGCCATTATCGTCGCCGTGCCGGACATCAACCAGTGCCGGCTGATTTTGTCCCAGGCCCGGGCGATCGCTCCCCACGTCCCCCTGGTGGCCCGCGCGCGATATGCGCTCCACCGAGACGAGCTCGACATGGGCGGCGCCAGCGTCGTGATCGACGAAGAAACGACGACGGGAATCCATCTCGGGCGCGCCGCGCTCAAGCTCCGCAAGGGTGAAGTGCTGTTAGTGGGCGACGAGAGCACCGGATACGACACTCGATAAAAGATAAAACCGGCTTCGGGCCGAGGCCCTCCGCCGGTCCGTCCTACCTGTGACTTGATCGCGGTTATCCCGCTTTTCGGAGTTGATCTTCGGTCAACAACTCCGGTGGGTTCTTTTCGGTGATCACCCCCGCCGGAATCAGGACCTTCTTCACCGAGTCGCTGCTCGGGACTTCGAACATGGCTTCTTGCATCACGTCTTCGATGATGCCGCGGAGCGCCCGGGCTCCAGTTTTGCGCTTGAGCGCTTCCGAGGCGATCTCTTTGAGCGCTTCCGAGTCGAATTCGAGTTCGACGCCATCCAACTCAAAGAACTTCTGATATTGGCGAAGAAGCGCGTTCTTGGGCTCGGTCAAAATGCGGACCAGCGTCTCTTCATCCAGCTGATCGAGCGTGGCCAGGACCGGGAGCCGGCCGATGAACTCTGGAATCAGACCGAACTTCAGTAAATCGTCCGGCAGGACGCCTCGGAGGACGTCGCGCTTGCGTTCGGCTTTGCTCTGAGGGTCGCTCCGGAATCCCATCAGATTCTCTTTCTGTCGCCGCATGATGATCTCTTCAAGACCATCAAAAGCCCCGCCACAGACAAACAGGATGTTCGTCGTGTCGATCTGGATGTACTCTTGCTGCGGGTGTTTTCGGCCGCCTTGGGGCGGAACGTTGGCCGTCGTGCCTTCCAAAATTTTCAGCAATGCTTGCTGAACACCTTCACCGCTCACATCGCGGGTGATCGAAGGGTTCTCGCTCTTTCGAGCGATCTTGTCGATCTCGTCGACGTAAATGATTCCACGCTCGCAGAGCTCTTTGGCGTTCTTCGGGTCCATCGCATCCGCGGCTTGATAGAGCTTCAGGAGGATGTTCTCGACGTCTTCGCCCACGTAGCCGGCTTCGGTGAGGGCGGTCGCGTCCGCAATCGCGAACGGGACATGGAGCATCTTGGCGAGCGTCTGCGCGAGCAAGGTCTTGCCCGATCCGGTCGGACCCACCATCAAGATGTTTGACTTTTGCAGCTCGACATCGGTCGATTTCTCGTTGACCCGTTTGTAGTGGTTGTAAACCGCGACCGCGAGCGATTTCTTCGCTTGGTCTTGGCCGATCACATAGTTGTCCAAGAATCCGACGATCTCTTTGGGCTTTGGCAACGACTTCCGATCGAGCTTCGGGGAACCGGTGGCTCGGCCCAGCGGAGCCGTTCCCGTCTCGGTTTTGCCCAGCGCATCGCCATTGGCCGACGCCTCGTTCTGGAGGATGTCATTGCAAAGATCGATGCAGTCCGAGCAGACCGCACCATGGAGCCCGACAATGAGCTTTTTGACTTGTTCTTTCGTTTTGCCGCAAAGGCAACACTGGTCCCTTCGTTCAACGGTTCGCGCCATGGATATTCCTTCCTTTCTAACTTATCGGGTTCCAGGTTCGAGAACCTTATCGATCAAGCCATAATTCTTGGCTTCTTCGGCGCCCATGAAGTAGTCGCGGTCCATATCCTTGGCGACTTGCTCGTCGGGTTTGCCGGAGGCTTCGGCAAGGATTGCCGTCAAAATATGCATATATCGCTCAGCTTCGTTGATCGCGATCTTCATATCAGAGAGTTGCCCTTGGGCTCCTCCGCTGACCTGGTGGATCATGACCCGCGCGTTCTTGAGGCAGTGGCGCTTTCCTTTGGTGCCGCCGGCAAGGAGAACCGCCCCCATGCTGGCGGCTTGTCCGACGCAGATCGTCGCCACGTCAGGCTTAATCATCTTCATGGTGTCGTAAATAGCCAGACCCGCGCTGACGACGCCTCCCGGGCTGTGGATGTAAAAGTCGATATCCTTGTCGGGGTCTTCCTTTTCCAGGAAAAGAAGCTGCGCAATGATGAGATTAGCGACGTAATCGTCGATGGCCGAACCGAGGTAAACGATTCGGTCCTTCAGCAAACGAGACCAAATGTCATAGCTTCGTTCGCCGCGAGCGGTCTGCTCAATGACGAAAGGGACGCCCATTCCAGTAATTTCCATGATCGGTCCTCTCATTGTTGGCGAGGCTCAGGCAATTTTCAGGCCTGGGCGTATTCGATTTTAGCTTCGTTGTTGAGATATCCCACGACCTTCTTGAAGATCGCTCGATACTCCAGTTCTCGAAGATTGTTCGTGCGTCGCAGCTCCTTCAGGAGCTCTTCCGGATGGATATTGAATTCTCGCGCCATGCCCATCAGTTCGTCAGACATGTCTTGGTTCGTCAGCTTCATGGCTTCGCGCTTAAAGATCTCGGTGATCGCCACCGCTCGGAGAACTTGGGTCTTCGCTTCGGCTTCGTAGCTCTTGACCAGCTCGGCGATCTCCATTCCCCGCTCTTGCGCGTAGTCTTCCATCTTCATCCCAGCCTCGTGGACTTCGCGAGCGAGATCGTTCAGCCGCTGCATGGCGACGTTTTGCCACATGGTGTCGGGGACGTGAATGGTGCTGCTCGCGACGATCTGGTCCTGAAGCTGCTCGTTGAGGTTCTCTTGGGCGTTGTCCTTTTTCGCTTCCATCAAGCGAGCCTTCAGCTTCGCCTTGAAATCGTCCAAGTTGTCAGCCTTCATATCCTGGGCAAAGGCGTCATCGAGTTCGGGAATGATGACGCTGTTGAGGCTCCGCACCGTGATCGTGCAATCGGCCTTCTTACCCGCTAAGGACTCCTCTTGGAACTCCTTCGGGAACTTCAGGTCGATGTGCTTCATCTCTTCGGCGCTCATGCCGGTCAATGCCGCGTCGAGGTCCTTAAAGGTCTTGCCGACCACGACCATAAACGTTTTGCCGTCGCCCTCTTCGTCCTTGGACCGGATGTTGATCACCGCGATGTCGCCTTCTTGGGCCCCGCGACCGGTGATCGCTTCGCGCTTACTCTTTCGCTTGCGAAGCGCTTCAATGCGCTCGTCGAGCTCTTCGTCGGTGACATCCACAAACGGCATGGTTGCGGTCAGCCCTTTGTATTCTCCGAGCTCGACAATCGGGGCCAAAGGCACAATCGCGTCGAATTCGCACTTGCCCTCTGCGCGCTCCAGAGCCTTCAGTTCGACGCCGGGGCTCTCGTGCGGCACCAGTTTTTCATCCGTGAGAGCCTTTTGAAGCACATTCCGGACGATCTCTTCGGCCGCGGCATTCTTGAGGTCACTTTCTGGCACGAACCGCTCGATCATCGCCTTGGGCGCATGGCCTGGCCGAAAGCCGGGCACTCGAACCCGCTTGCCAAACTGCTTGAGCGCCCGATCAAACCCGGCTTCGACTTGATCCGAGGTGCAAGCGATACTCAATTTCACCGTGCACGGGTTCAAGTCCTCGCGCGTTACTTGTGCGATATTCGTCATCGTTGATCCTTCCATTGAACCCTCCTAGTGTACCTGGTGACGGTTCGGGCGGCTGGAGCGGCTAGCCTTCGCGGGGCCGAGTCGTCAGACGCTCGATCCGCTTTTCGTATCGATCCCCCACGATCAGACGATCGACATAGATGCCGGGCGTATGAATCTGGTCCGGGTCCAACTCTCCGACCTCTACAAGCTCTTCGACCTCGGCGACGCAGACTTTGCCTGCGGTGGCCATCATCGGATTGAAGTTGCGGCTCGTCTTTCGGAAGATCAAATTGCCCGAGCGGTCGCCTTTCCAAGCCTTAATGATGCTTAGATCGGCACGCAACCACGATTCCATCACATACCATTGACCGTCGATTTGCCGGGTTTCTTTGCCTTCGGCCACGATGGTGCCGTAGCCCGTCTTGGTGAAGAAAGCCGGGATTCCCGCTCCTCCAGCTCGGATTCGCTCCGCCAAGGTGCCTTGAGGATTGAACTCCAGCTCAAGTTCTTGGCTCAAGAACTGCCGCTCGAACTCGGCGTTTTCGCCGACGTAGCTGCTGACCATCTTTTTAATCTGACGAGTCTGCAGGAGGAGGCCCATTCCGAAGTCATCGACCCCGCAGTTGTTACTGATGACGGTGATGCCTTGGACCCCCGAATCTCGGAGCGCCACAATCAAGTGTTCGGGAATGCCACACAGGCCAAACCCGCCCGACATCACGGTCATGCCATCAAACGGAATCCCTTCGAGGGCGGCTTTTGCGTCAGGATAGACCTTATTCATCGTACAGGGCCATTCTACTAGGCCCAGCCAAGCTACTGCTTGTCGAGGTCGATCGGCTTTTTTCGAGCGGGCTGAGCCTTTTCGGATTCCACCTGCGCGATCTGCTCGGGCGTACCTTGAATGATGTCCACTCCCGGCCCAGCGACTTTTTCCCAAGTCCCCTTGCCCGCCTTGCGGAAAGTCGAGAGACCCTTTTTCGCCGCTTGGTCCGCCCCTGAGGGGCGCGTCAACTTGAACGCCGCTCGGCTCACGAGCTTTCGACACTTCAGACCGCACGTCGGACAGTGCTCTAGCGGCGGATCGTCGATGGACTGGATCACCTCGAACCGATTCTCGCAGATCGGACAAGGAAAACCTATCGGTTCGTATTCATAAATCGGCATGGCGGTCAGACCAGAAGAAAAAGCGAAATCCGGGGACTTTTGACCCAGTTTCGCCAAAATCGTGATACAGTATAGACGGTCTGGAGGACGCACTATGACGAAGACCGTTGCGAAAAAAGTAGGACCTGAGCCAGGCGAAGATCCACCAGGCTCCGAGAGCCCCGTCGACGACGGGGAGATTGATTGAATCTGATCAAGAAGATGAACCCAGGGCTTTCGCACCTCGCGAAGGCCCTGAACTCTTTATTTGAGGTCCCTTAGTTGATTTGGACCATTTCGAAGGCTTCGATCACATCGCCTTCTTTGAACGCGGTGAAGCCGTCAAACTGGATGCCGCAATCTTGGCCCGCGATCATCTCGCGAACGTCTTGCTTCACGTTCTTGAGCGAACCGACCTTGCCTTCCCAGACCACTTCGTTGTCGCGCTTGATGCGGACATTGCAGTTTCGTTGGACCTTGCCATCGGTCACGTGGCAACCGGCGACGAGTCCGTACTTCGTGAGGTTAAAGACCATCCGAATTTCGACGGTCCCGAGATACTCTTCCACGAACTTCGGTGCGAGCATGCCCTTGATCGCGGCTTCGATATCTTCGATCAACTCATAAATAATCGAGTAAGTTCGAATTTCGACCTTGGACCGCTCGGCTTCTGATTTCGCAGTGGGTTCGACCCGAGTGTTGAACCCGACGCAGATGGCGTCCGCCGCACTCGCCAAAAGGATATCCGACTCGGTGATCGTCCCGACCCCACTGTGAATGACCTTGACCGTCACCTCTTCGTTCTCGACCTTTTCGAGCATCCCTCGGACGGCTTCGACCGAGCCTTGAACGTCGGCCTTGACGATCAGATTCAGCGTCTTCATCTCGCCGGAATCGAGCGACTTTCGAAGGTCGCCGAGCGAGACTTTCCGCTTGCTCGGAGCGAACGCCTTTTCTCGATCCGCCGAAGCCCGCGACTCGGCGGTCGTTCGAGCCTCACGCTCATCGGCGGCAAAGGCCACCCGGTCGCCCGCGTTTGGAACGTCCGTCAGGCCCAAAACTTCGACGGGCGTGCTTGGACCGGCTTCTTTGATCCGCTCGCCGCGATAGTCCATCATCGCTTTGACCTTGCCATAGGTACTTCCAACGATCAAGTTGTCGCCGATCTTGAGGGTTCCTTCTTCGACCAGGATCGTTGCGACCGGTCCGCGCCCCTTTTCGAGCTTAGCCTCAATGACAACACCATCCAGCGAGGTCCGCGGGTCTGCGGTCAAACCCATGATCCCCGCCTGGAGCAGAATCAACTCCAGCAGATCGGGGACCCCCTCTCCGGTCAGGGCCGAGACTTTTGCGACTTCAACATCGCCGCCATAAGGGATCGGAATGACCTGATGCTCGGTAAGTTGCTGCATGACCCGGTCCGGATTGGCGTCCGGTTTGTCCATCTTGTTCACGGCGACGATCATCGGGACGCCCGCGTTCTTCACGTGGCTGATCGCTTCGATGGTCTGCGGCATGATGCCGTCGTCGGCCGCGACGACCAAGATCGCGATGTCCGTCACTTGGGCTCCGCGCGAGCGCATGGCCGTAAAAGCCGCGTGACCCGGGGTGTCGAGGAACGTGATCTTGCCTTCGGGCAGTTCGACTTGATAAGCGCCGATGTGCTGGGTGATTCCGCCAGCCTCCTTGGAGGCGACATTGGCCTTGCGAATATAGTCCAGCAACGAAGTCTTGCCGTGATCTACGTGACCCAAAATCGTCACGATCGGAGGTCGAGGTTGTGCGCCGACGGCTTTCTTGGGCCCGCTCGCCGTAGCCGGACTCGGTTTGGCAGGGGCCGGGGCGTCAACCCATTGAACTTCGTAACCCAGGCCGGCGACGAGCTGTTCCACGACCTCTGGCTTGAGCACGGTGGTGAGCTGAGCCATCACTTTGTGCTTGGTGATCAAGGTCTTTTGGACTTCGGGCTGGGGGACCCCGAGGGCTTGGGCGACGTCGCGAGGGGTCCGATTCGCAAGCATCGGGACTTTTTTGCTCCCTTTGAGCGCGCGGGCCGCCTCTTCGACCAGTTCTAAGATGTCGGCGTCGGCTTCAAACGACGTCGAATCGTGCTGAACCCCGAGCTCATCAAGAACCCCCATCACTTGGCCCGGAACCAAGTGAGTGTTCTTCGCCACGTCTGCGATACTGGTCTGCATAGGACTTTTCTCTAATTGAGTTTGCACGAAATTTCCTCTTGAATGCGATGAAGCTCGTTCGGCTGGGCCTTACCTCGCCAGGCTCGTTCGAGCTTCGATTTTTGGAGTGCATTTTGCCAGCACTCCCAATTCGGACAGACATAGGCGCCACGCCCTGAGGCCTGGCGCCCGATCCCAAGGTCTCCGGCTTTCGAGCGGGCAATTCGGATGAAGTCCGAAGAGTTCGCTTTCTTTCGACAGCCGACGCAAGTCCTCTCGGGATTAGCTGGCGTTCTCGGCCTCCGACTTGTGCTTCCCTTGAGCTTCGACAGCGGCTTGGCTTTCGCTCCGAATGTCGATTTTCCACTCGGTCAGGCGCGCCGCCAATCGAACATTTTGGCCGCCTTTGCCAATAGCCAACGAAAGCTGCGTGTCGGGCACGACGACATAGGCACTCTTCTCTTCTTCGTTGAGCTTGATCGAATTCACCTTGGCCGGGCTCAGGGCGTTGGTGATATAGGTCTCGGCGTCTTCGCTGAACGGGACGACGTCGATCTTCTCCTCGAACAGTTCATCGACGATGGCTTGGACTCGAGCTCCGCGCGGGCCGACACAAGCTCCGATGGGATCGACTCGCTCGTCGGTGGTCATCACGGCGATCTTGCTGCGTTGGCCAGGCTCTCGGGCCACGCTCTTGATCACCACAATGCCGTCGGCAATTTCGGGCACTTCCAGTTCAAAAAGCTTCCGAAGAAGGTTTGGATGAGTTCGACTGACGATGACCTTCATCCCGCGACGGTCGGTGTCGTCCACTCGCAGAACATAGACCTTGAGGCGGTCGTTGGGACGGTAGTGCTCTGTAGGGACTTGCTCTCGTCGAGGGAGCTCGCACTCCACCCGGTTGACTTGAATCAGGACCACGCCCTCTTCTCGGCGGGTCACTTGCCCGCTCACTAATTCACCAATCGACTCGCTGAAGGTCTCGCTGATCTTCCGATGCTCGGCCTCGCGAATCTTTTGTTGCAAGACCTGCTTGAGCGTCGCCGCAGCGATCCGGCCAAAGCGCGTTTTGTCCACCGTCACCTCGACGTAGTCACCGATCTCGGCGTCCGGATTTCGCTTTTTGGCCTCAGTCACACTGATCTGCGAAGCCGGATCCAACACTTCGCCAACGACCTCCTTCGAAACGAAGGTGTCTTGAGTTTGAGGATCGATTCGAACTTGGACCTCGGCGGCTGCACCCGCGAATTTTCGATACGCCACGGCCAAAGCTTCATCGAGCTCATGCTGAAGCTCAGTGACCGAGAGATCTCGCTCTTGTGCAATTTGATTTAAGTATTGGACCAAGCTCATGTTTCACCCTCCTCTTTGTTACGCCGCCCGATTCAGAGGCGCTTCACCGATTTTGGCAGGCCGCTGGGCGACTCCGTCGCGTACAAAAAAGGGTGGCGCTGGGGCCACCCTTCATCGGTCTGCCTATCTTAAAGGCAGTTTAGCATATTTTCCGGTCACTCTTCACGCCGGGATGAGCTTAGCCTTGGGGACCGTCGAATCCGCCGCCACCGCTCCCTTCGGAGTCGTCCGACTTCGGCGGGGCATCGCCCTCGCTGTAGCGGTAATCGATCACCTCGACGGTGCCGTCGGCATATCGAATCGTCACCACACCATCGGCTGTCCACTCGGTGCGGGCAATTAAATTGCCTTGACCATCCCACAAGGTGCCTTCGCCACTGCCATCCGGTCGGCAGATGATTTCGCCGCGAGAGTCAGGTTGTTGCCAGCGAGACGTCCAGTCGCCGTTGACCGAACCCGATGACTCGGAGCGATACTCTTGGCCCTGAGCGTCGATGTAGACGTCCTTGCCACTCCAGGTCGTTGGAGTATAGGTGTATTCGAATTCGCTGCGTTCGCCATTACTGGCCGAGTAAGAACCGATCGTGCTTCCGCTCGAATACGTCTCATCGTCAATTGTCGAGACCGAAGAGCCTTCTCGCCAGATTCGCTCTCCGGCGGGCGGCATCGCTCCCGGCTTGCTCAAGACGGTCCCGTCCTCGTCCACCTCGATCTCATGCTCGATCGGCTCGGCGTAGTAGTCCATGTCTTGCCAGCGATAGGAGCTCACCCATCGTTGGGGCCAGGTTCCCGGAGGAGTTTCGAGCTTATATTCGCGGAAACCCGCCGAGCGCGTCATCGCCTCGTCTTCAAACAACTCGTATCGATACTCCCCGGTTACGTCGTCGTAGCTCGACTTGAACCAGAGGTTCATCCACTCCAGGTATCCAGACTCTTCTTGAACTTCGCGACTGGCCGAGCCTCCTGCAAATCCAAACATGTCCCCGAGTTGGCGAATGTCGCCAAACCAGTTCATGCCGCCGCCACCACCGATCATTGCGCCCGGCAAGATGCCTGCCATCTGGCGGTTCAGTCCGCCCAGACCCAAGGTCCGCGAGAGATTGGTGCGAGCCACCGACCGGACCGCATCATCTATCGTGCCTCCGATCGAGTTCCCCGAACCTCCACAACCTACCAAAGCTCCGCCCAGCGTCATGCTGAGGGCGACCCAGACCATCCAACGTTTCATTAGCAACCTCTTGGACACTTTCGTGCCTTCCTTCTTATTCTGATGCACTTTGAGGACTTTCGTTACGGTTTTTTGGGACTTTCGGACTCCGGACTTGCCTGCCCTTGCCAAGCTTGGTAAAAGGCCTCGCGAGCTCGCACGACTCTTTCCCGGGCGAGCGGCCCGACGGCATTGATATGCCCCATTTTTCGACCCGGACGAGAAGCGACCTTGCCGTACCAGTGCACGTGGACCTCGGGGTCTTGGGTCAGAGCTTCGACCAAGCCTCGTTGCCACGCACCGGGATTTAGAACGCCCAAGAGATTGGCCATCGCCGCTGGTACCCCATCGGGCTCCGGGATCGGGAGCCCCAAGACCGCCCGAATATGCACTTCGAACTGGCTGATTCCGCCCCAATCCAGCGTGTAGTGCCCCGAATTGTGGGGCCGAGGAGCAATCTCATTGAGCAAGATGTCTCCGCGCTCGGTTTCAAAGCACTCAACTCCAAAGAGTCCATACCCCTCGACTGCTCGCACTGCGTTCATCGCGAGCCCGGTCGCGTTTGAGTCGCAAGGAAAAACGAGGTCGCAGACATTGTCCGTTTGGACTGTTTCCATCGTCGGGAAACAGCCGATCTGCTCGGCCGTCCGATAGACCATGACCGCGATTTCGCGGCGGAACGGGACATAGTCTTCGGCCATCCAGCCTCCGCCGGCCCAGTGGATTTTGAGGTCCTCAAAGTCTTCTTGAGTCCGGGCGATCCGCGTCCCATGGCCATCGTAGCCGCCAAAGCGAGACTTCAACACCATCGGAAATCCGAGGGTCGCCACCGCCAAAGTCCCGTCGTCATCAATGGGAACGGCCCGCGGGCCGGGAATTCCGTGCAGAGTCATCGCCTTTCGCTGCTTAAGCTTGTCTTGTATGGTCTCCAGAGTCTCGACCCCGGGGATGATGCAGTCCGGCTCTCGGCCCGCCAGTTCGGCCGCGCGCCGGATCGAAGCGGCCGGGACAAACTCGTTTTCTAGAGTCACGAGCATACAGGCCCGGAAAATCTCAGCGATCGCTTCGGGGTCATGCAGACTCCCGACCGTCGAAGCGGCGATCTGACTCGCGGGGGTGTTTTCGCTCTCGTCCAGGCTCAGGCACTGCAAGCCCATCCGTTGGGCGGCCTGGATACTCATTCGTGCGAGCTGGCCTCCTCCCAAAAAACCGAGTTCAAACTCGAATGGCATCGTTTCCGCTGTTTACCTGAGTCGCTTGCTCAGGATCACGCTCGCGTAGTTCACCGATTCCCAGCGAGTCCGCTCAATGAACCGAAAGCCGAGTTTTTCATAGTGGGCCCGCAGCTGCGTCGCGGGTTCTGCGGTGTCGAGCGCAAGCTCCGCAACCCCCTCTATCTCGGCTTGCTCAAAGCAAAAATCGAGCAAACGAGCCCCGATCCCCTGGCCTTGCCAATCCGGATCGACGGCGAACTGTCCAAAGCTCGCGACGTCGGGACGATCATACCAAGGCGTGCCATCGGTCACGTTCGCCGGCCGATAAGTCACCGTGCCGACGATCTGATCGCCGAAAAGGGCGAGAAGTGTCGGGCCTTCGAGGGCTCGTTCCCGCGTCGTCTCTTTGGATTGTTTGGTCGCCACAAAATGGAGCCCGGCCTCGGCGTTGCGGCGATAGGCCTGATGCAACAACTCGGTGAGGGCCTCGACCGAATGTCGATCCGGATCGAACCGTTCGTATCGGATTTGCGGCGAGTCGGATTTCACTTCGACTGAAGCCGGCCCCTCAGCGCATTCACCACCTCGGACGCCTCGGCATGGCGATGGACTTGGTGCTTCGAAAAAATCAATTCGCCATCCGCTTCGACATCAAAGACGCCGCCCCCGCTCGGGATGAGCGTGATCGACTCGATCGGGTGAGGCTGCCGAACGGCAGGCTGGAATTCGCTGACCAAAGTGGCCGCCAAACTGACGGCACGAGGAGTGTAGTTTCACTCCACACAAAACGTGATGGTAAGGCGCATGGGCCGAAGTTTACTGGCCGCCTGACCGCGGAGGGTTGCTTTTTGGGCGAGGTTTTTCGGGCATACGGTCAAAAATCAGGTCGGGGCTGAATCGAGCCGACGGGATGTGAGTTAATTCGGAGATTCTCACGATGAAGAGCGCGACCGCATCACCAAACTCCTCCAGTTTCATAGTCTCGCGCGATCCCGTCACCAGGTTGGTGACCGGCCCCAAGCACCCCATTTTGATCAGCTTGATCGCCTTCTCACGAACCGGAGGAGCCACTTGCAAGAGCTTGGCGTCAAACTCGACAGGACGCGGGGTGTTCGTGAACTTCGGCTTGGCGAGTTCATACAGTCGGTCCAGGCGCTCGATGACTTGAGTCCGTTGGACCGGCTTCGGGTCGGTCACCGGTGCCGAGCGCTTGAAGGGATTAAGCTTGAGCGCGGAGACGAGAGCGTCCTCAATCCGCCGCATGACGAAATCAAATTCGGCAACGCTGACAGGCGGGTCGACGGAGGGAATCTTTGCTTGCTTCGGGCTCCCGACCCAGAGCGACGTGGGCAAGCCGGGCTGGGCGACGGCCGAAGCCGACCCCAGCAAAAACAACACGCCCCAGAACATCTTTGATGCGACCTTCATCTCATCCCTAAACCGATGTTACGGCTCCCGAGGCCCGAATCGCGTCGATTTCTTCGAGAGCCCGTCCAGTTCCTACGGCCACGCAGTGCAGGGCGTTGTCCGCGACCCTCACGGGGATGCTGGTCACGCTCTCGATAAACTTGTCCAGCCCGCGCAGAAGGGCACCGCCGCCGGTCAAGACGATGCCGCGCTCGATGATATCAGCCCCCAATTCGGGCGGCGTCTCTTCGAGAACAGTGCACACCTTTTCGGCGATCTGGCGGACCGGTTCGCTGAGGGCGTCCCGAATCTCTTCGCTCGTGAGCTCCACCGAGCGGGGCAACCCCTGGACCGTGTCGCGGCCACTGATCTCCATGCTCAGTTCAGGCTCCAGCGGATACGCCGAGCCGATTTTGATCTTCACTTCTTCGGCACTCCGCTCGCCGATCATCAAGTTGAAAGCCGCCCGAATGTGGCGCATGATCGCTTCATCCATCTTGTTCCCCCCGAGGCGGAGACTTTGAGACAAGACAATCCCCCCCAGCGAGATCACGGCGACGTCGGTCGTGCCACCACCGATATCAACGACCATATTTCCGCCTGGTGAGGCAATCGGCAGTCCCGCCCCGATCGCGGCGGCCATCGGCTCTTCGATGGTCATCGCCTCGCCTGCACCAGCCTCCTTGGCGGCCTGCAAAACGGCGCGTCGCTCGACATTGGTCACCCCACTCGGGACACAAATCAGCACTCGCGGCCGAATCAAGCGCCGTTGCCCACAGACCTTGTTCAGCAGATACTCGATGAGCTTGACGGTCGTTGAGTAATCGGCAATAACGCCGTCTTTCATCGGACGAATCGCGGTGATGTTGCCGGGAGTTCGGCCCAGCATCTCATGTGCTTCGTTCCCAACCGCCAAGACTCGCCGGTGCTTCGTGCTGACGGCGACCACGTTGGGCTCATCGAGCACGACCCCTTTGCCGCGCCGATAAACAAGGATATTGGCGGTCCCTAAGTCGATTCCAACTTCTTGGGCGAACTTCACTCCGTTACGCCCGCTCCTTGGTGGGCGCAGACTCATCGACCTCGGCATGGACCCGGGCGATGCTCCCGCCGAGATCGTTCACGATCGATTCCAGCCGCTCGTAGCCACGGTCGATGAAGTGCACGTTGCTGATGGTCGTGACGCCATCCGCCACTAGGCCCGCCAGGACCAAGGCGGCACCAGCTCGGAGATCGGAGGCTTTCACATTCGCTCCTCGGAGGCGGTCCACCCCTTCGATCAGAGTCAAATTGCCCTTTTGCTGGAGCTTGGCGCCCATCAGCTCGAGCTGATCCACATGCCCGGTCCGGTTCTCGTAGATCGTCTCTTCGACCTGGCTTTGGCCTTGAGCAAGGCATAAAAGCGCGGCCATCGGCTGTTGCATGTCGGTCGGAAAGCCCGGATAGGGCATCGTCTTGATCCGCATCGCATCGAGGCGTCGCTGCGCCGACACTCGAACCCAATCTGGCCCCTCTTCAACGTCGGCGCCCGCCTCGCGGAGCTTGCTTGCCACCGCGGCTTGATGCTCGGGAATGATGCCATGCGTCACCACCGACCCGCGAGTCATAGCTCCAGCAAGCAAGAAAGTGCCCGCTTGGAGCCGGTCCGCCGGAACTCGAAACTCGCATCCTTCGAGCCGCTGAACGCCCATGATCGTGATTGTCGTGGTGCCCGCCCCTTCGATCCGGGCGCCGAGCCGGTTCAGGTACTCGGCCAAGGTGACCACTTCGGGCTCGATCGACGCATTTTGAATCTCAGTGATGCCTTCGGCAAGGGTGGCCGTCGCCATCAGATGCTGAGTGGCACCCGCGCTTTGCACGTCCAGGTAGATCTCGGCTCCTTGGAACCGATCGACTTCGGCCACATAGGCTCCAGATTCGAGCTCAATTCGAGCCCCCATTTGCCGGAGACCTTTGAGGTGAAGATCGACGGGACGCAGCCCAATGTTGCAACCCCCGGGGGTGGGGAGTTTGATCCGTCTGAGTCGGGTCAAGAGGGGGCCCAGCAGATAAAACGAAGTCCGGATCGGGCGGACGCGTTCTTCATCGGCGTCCCAACCTTCGAGATTCTCGGTGTCTAAGAAAAGCGCCCCTTCGTGCCAAGCGTATTGGATGCCGAACTGCTCCAAGAGTCGCAGTTTGATATGGACATCGCTGACGTCAGGCACATTCGTCAACGTCGTTTGGCCATGCGCCAAAGCAACCGAGCTCAGAATCGCGAGCGCGGCATTTTTACTGCCGGGAACGGCAACTTCGCCTCGGAGCGAATTCCCTCCGGTGACCTGCAACAAATTCATCGCTTCATTCCCTCCATGGATCGGCGTCGTGTTGTGCATTGTACGGCAAAAGAGACGGAAAACAAGGGAGAAGTTTACCTCTTTGGGGTCCGAATTCGGACGGACCGAAGGGTTCAGATCGAGCAACCTTCAGTTCGGCTCGGCAGAAGCTGTTGTTTTTGCCAGGCTGACTTGAACCACTCGCTCCCGAACATCCCGCCGCAAAGTCGCTCGATAAGGATCGCCAAAGGCCTCCAGTTCGACCGGCTCCTGCTGACTTCGCTTCGCCCACATCAGGGTCAAGAGCTGCTCGATCAAGGCCCGCCCCAGAACCTCTTGATCCACCGGCAATGGGTCGGTGCGGAGTTCCCAAAGACCGGCCTTGAGCAGGCCCCGCGTCTCCAGGCAGCCCACTCCCTCGGCTTCGGTCCACCGGAGTTCGACGTGAAAGCCTGGGTTTTTGGTCCGCGGGCTCGACTCCAGCTTCTGGAAAAACTCCTCGGCAGTCCAGATTCGACCGAGCACCGAATCGTAAATGACGGTCCCACGTCCGAGCGAGGCGATCGCATCGGCCATGTGCGGCAGGAACTGAAGATGGCGAAGATCGGCAAGCTTTTGAAGGCTGATGTAGCGGATCTGGACGATGCCTTGGGCTTCAGCAAGTCGGTTCAGAACTTCTTCGCTCAGGCCCTCAACTCGGTCCATCAGGTCGGGTCGAAAGGCGCGTGGATTCTTTGAACGGAGCCCCACATTAACGTAGAGGCGAACATCGCTGAAAACAAGGCCTTCGGCGGCCCCAATGCAGGGCTTGCCAGGGCGGGTGTGGGGGTTGTTGCCCACCATCCGGTCTAAAATCGCTTCATGCGTCGGGAGCCGAGCTTCGGGCAGATAAACCCAATACTCGGTCAAGCTGAAATCGAGAGGAAGTTTGGCTTTGTAAGCTCGCCAAACGATGAGCCCCGCCGCCGCAGACACGAATCCAAAAAGCCACCACATCGAATCAGGGGCCGATCCCCGAGCGCCAGCGATGAAGCAACTCCAGTTCACGGTCATTCAGCACCGCCACACAGACGGAGCAAAGACCGGCCTCGTTGACGTCCGGATTGCGGCATAACAAGCACCGGTCGATCCGCACCGCCTCGGCGACCATCTTCGGTTGGGTCAGAACATACTCCAACTGATGGCGAGGCACCCCTTCTTTGTTCCAGCGCTCCACCCGTTCAGTCTACCGAGGTCCAGTCGCTGGGTAACCTCGTCCCCATCGTGAAAATCGCGACCTTCAACGCCAACTCGGTCCGAGTCCGAGCCGAAATTCTTCTGGATTGGCTGGCCGAAAACCAGCCGGATGTGCTGGCGATCCAAGAGACGAAGTGCGAAGACGACAAGTTTCCGCAAGAAATCTTTCAAGAATCCGGTTACAACGTGGTGTTTCACGGCCAAAAAAGCTACAACGGCGTGGCGATCGCGAGTCGCGCCCCCGCACAGCGGGTCACGACGGGATTTGGGGATGTTTCTTGGCCAGAAGATTGTCGAATTCTCGCTGCCGAGATCGACGGCGTCCTCATCCTGAATACCTATGTCCCGAACGGGAATAAGGTCGGCTCAGAGAAATTTCAATACAAGCTCGATTGGCTCGCGCGATTAAGGAGATGGATGGACGACCGGATGGATTCGGGCCAAGACTGCATTTGGCTCGGAGACATCAACATCGCCCGGCACCCTGAAGACGTCTATGACTCGGCGAAGGTTCTGGGCGGAGTAGGCCACCATCCCCAAGAGTTCGAGGCGCTTGATCGGGTTTTGGATTGGGGATGGTCGGACTGTTTTCGAAAGTTCACGACCGAAGGCGGTCACTTCACCTTCTGGGAGTTCGTGATTCCGCGGGCCGTCGAGCGCGACATCGGCTGGCGCATCGACCACATCTACGCGAGCCCAAGCTTGGCACAACGGTGTTCGGGCTGCTGGATCGACAAGGCCCCCAGGCTCCTGGAACGGCCATCAGACCATACGTTCGTGATCGCCGAGTTTGCTTAGGACGACGTCTTCGGAGAGGCGGTCTTGACGTCGTCTTCGTCGTCCTGGGCCGACGTGCTTAAGGCCCGCTTGCCTTCTTCCAGGCCCTTCTGGAGTTCGCCCACTCCGCGCCCCACTCCGCGCATCAGTTGCGGAATCTTGGTGCCGCCGAAGAGCAACAGCACGACAACCACCACGATGATGAGTTCGTTAGTTCCGATAAAGGCTAGCACTCTTAATCCATCCTCAGGCTTGGGGCCCGACGCTCCATTCTACGATTCGACGACCCCGGACCGTTCTCCTCTTTTCTCACGGCAAAGACGAACGGGACCGAGAAAAGTTCTCCTCGGCCCCGAATGGGTCTATCGAGTCATCGTTTGGGCCGGCTTATCGTCCATGTTGACCGACCCGTTCACTGTCACTGTCAGCCAACCTCGGGCTTCCCCGAAGATCGTGGGCGATTCTTCGCGCGGCAACTTCTTGTAAGGTTCGCTTAGGTTCATCCCGGCCTTTTTGGTCTCAAAAAAGAGGATGGTGGACGAAGGCAGGTCGGAGTACTTCTTGCCGGCGGCGTCTTTGTTGAAGGCGATTCCGGTGATCACGCCTTCATGATCTTGACAGCGCATCTCGCTCTCGATGTTGGGCATTTTGATCGGATTCCCCTTCTCCACGTTTGTCGGAATGGCTTTGTAGGCCGCCGCTAACTCCTTCTGCCAAGTTTCGGCCTTCGGGGTCATGCCGTTGTTCTTGATCGAATAATCCCGAACCGCCGACGAAAGGTTCTGCATCGACGCCATGCACCCAGCCATGCTGAAAACGTTGCCAAAGAACCCTTTTCCAGCATTGTACATGAGAATGCCCCCGACGACAGCTCCTCCGCAACAAACGAAGGCGAAGATGCCAAGAACAATCCAGAGCTTACTGTTCCCTTTTCGGGCCTGCGGATATGCCATGTCACCCTATTGTACTGGAAGATGATCACCAGGGTTGCGGAGCCGCTTGAAAGCAGCCGAGCCCGAGAGTGTTAAACTGGGACTTCATGGACCCCGCAAACCGTCCGCCCAGCATCGACCGACTGGCCCGTGACCCGGCTCTTTCTGGCCTGCCAGAGTGGATCCGGTTGACCGCGGCCCGGCGAGCGGTTCGCCTTGGAAAGTCTCTCGGGGAGTCCGACTGGGTCACGCTGGCCCGCGAGGAAGCCGAGCGACTGATGCAGGCCCCCATCCGGGCGGTCATCAACATGAGCGGGATCATCCTGCACACCGGCCTCGGGCGCGCCCGACTCGCCCCTTTGGCTCAAGAAGCCTTGGAACAGGTCTCCAATAATCACGCGACGGTTGAATTCGACCTCGAATCGGGCCGCCGCGGCGATCGGCAAGACGCCGTTCGCGAGCTTCTTCGACAACTCACCGGAGCCGAAAGCAGCCTCGTCGTCAACAACTGTGCCTCGTCGGTGTTCTTGACTCTCTCGGCATTAGCCGCCGGGGGCGAGGTCCTGCTCTCGCGCGGACAGATGGTCGAAATTGGCGGAGCCTTTCGGATGCCCACAATCATTGAGTCGGCCGGATGCACGTTGCGCGAGGTCGGTTGCACCAATCGCACTCATCTGAAGGATTTTGAGGCGGCGATCGGTCCGGAGACCCGGGCGATCTTGCGCTGCCACACCAGCAATTTTCGACAAACCGGCTTTGTTTGCCAACCGACGCCCCGGGAGCTTGCGACCCTCGCCGAGAAGGCAGGTGTTCCTTTTTTCGACGACCTCGGGAGTGGATGTCTGATCGACACCGAGCGCTTCGGCCTCCCCCACGAGCGGACGCTCACGGAGGCCCTCCAAGACGGAGCGGACTTGGTGATGGCAAGTGGAGACAAACTTTTGGGCGGCCCTCAGGCGGGCCTGATCCTCGGTCGGGCCGATCTGATCGAGCGAATCTCGCGCCACCCGCTCGCCCGAGTCGTTCGGATCGACAAACTCAGTCTCGCCGCACTGGAGGCGACCCTCCGGCTCTATCTTGAGTCCAAAGAGCTCACGATTCCAACCTGGTGGGCCGCCTCACGGCCAATTGCCGAGATCGAAAAAGGGGCTCGTTGGCTCGCCAGTCGCGCAGGCGCGACGGCGATCGTCGACGAAGGCACCACCGAACTCGGCGGCGGGTCGCTCCCCGAAGTCGGGATCCCAACCTGGCGAGTGGGCTTCACTGGACCGAGTCCGGACGACGTCTTGAAGTGGTTTCGGAGGTGCTGGTGTCCGATCATCGGGTATGCGCGAGACGGCGTCGCTTGGTTCGACCCTCGCACCGTGACCGAAGTCGAATTGGAACTCGTCGCCGAGCTCTTCGAAACCTGGAGAAACGAAAATGGACGTTGATCAGCTGCTCATTCAATCCCAAAACGACCAGCTTCGGGAGCTGATCTCAGCCCTCGACCTGCACGTCCCTGGTGAAGGCCACCATGCCGAGCGCGTCTCGGTGTATGCGACGGCGACCGGCGAAAAACTCGGACTCGACGATCGGACGCTCATCGACCTTCGCCGAGCCGCCCTGTTGCACGATGTCGGCAAGATTCACGTCCGAAAGGAGCTGTTGACCAAACCCGAGGCGCTGACGGCCCACGACTGGGCCGAGCTCAAGCTGCACGCCGATCATGCGATGCGAGTGCTGGAGAGCCTGGCTTGGCTCTCGCGGTCGATCCCGATGATTCGGCATCACCACGAGTGGTTCAACGGCCAGGGTTACCCCGACGGGCTCGCGGGCGACTCGATCCCGCTCGGGGCGCGCATCATTTCGGTGGCGGAGGCGTTCGACGTCCTGGTCACAGGGCTCTACATGCGCGATTCTTGGGCAGAAGATCATGCCATGGCCGAGATTCGACGCTGTACCGGCACCCAGTTTGATCCCGATGTGGTGGCCGCCTTCTCTCAAGTCCAGCCACTGATCCAGCCGTTGCGCCGCGTCTAAGTTCGGTGAGCAGGAAGCACGATCTCTTAGCGCGAACCCAAAAGGCCTGATGGATCGTTTCGAGCCCGTATCTCCTGGCCACAAGGTCAAGCTCAATGGGGTTTCGGCCGAGCGCCCCGGCAACCTCAGCAAATCCGAGATCGAGTCTCGCACGCTCAAGCTGATGGCCGAGCTCTCGGAGCTTCAAGAACTGCTGTTTGCCGCGGGAACGCACGGCCTTTTGATCGTGCTGCAAGGCCGCGACACGAGCGGCAAAGATGGCACGATTCGGCATCTGCTCCAATGCATGAACGCCCAATCGACACGGGTCGTCCCGTTCAAAGTCCCGACCCCCAAGGAGTTGTCTCACGACTTTTTGTGGCGGGTTCATGCTCAGACCCCTTCTCGCGGAGAAACCGTCCTTTTCAATCGATCCCACTATGAAGACGTCTTGGTCGTCCGGGTTCACAACCTCGTTCCCGAAGCCGTCTGGTCCAAGCGCTATGACCAGATCAATCAGTTCGAGGGCTTGCTCGCCGAAAACTCAACGATCCTCGTCAAGTTCTGCCTGCACATCACCCCAGAGGAGCAAGAGTCGCGGCTTCTTGACCGCGAAAAGGAGCTCGAAAAGGCGTGGAAGTTGTCAGTCGGAGACTGGAAAGAGCGCGAATTTTGGGATCGATATACCGAAGCCTACGAGACCGCTCTGCGCCAGTGCTCCTCCGATGCGGCCCCTTGGTTTATTGTCCCGGCGAACTCCAAAACCTATCGAAACTACCTGGTCACGCGGGCTTTGGTCGAGCGGCTCCGCCCGTTTCGCGACGAATGGAAACAGAGCCTCGAATCGCTCGGTGCTCGCGCGAAAGCTGAACTGGAAGAGTATCGAAAGTCAAAGTCCGACAACGCGCCGGCCTAGCTTGAGCGTAGAATAGAGCATTCTTTGCTCATGGATTGCGCTTGCCCCACCCAGGTCCAGATTTTTGAAGAGCTGGCTCGACTCGCTCCAGGCGTGCCGTTATTGGCCCTCGGGCAAACGGTCTTCTGGGACGAACCGATGAAAGCTGGGGTCGCGCTCCAGAGCCATCGCCTCGGTTTCCCGCGGCCGTTCGTGGCCGGGGTGCACGACACGGACTACTTTGCGAAGCTACCCACCCGGTCAGGCCAGGGTCGATTTCAAGCCATCCCCCACAACGACACAACGACGAAGGGCCTTTGGAGCGCTGCCGCTGAGTTCTCGACTCTGTGGGGCTCCGAGACCGTCGTTACGCGCGACCAGCTCCAAACAAGCGGGCTGAGGCTCGCCAAGCTTGAGCGAGCTCGCCCCGGGATTCTGGACGAAGCGACGGAAGCTTGGGGGTGGCGCGGCGTCGTCAGCCTCAGCAAGGATTCCAAGGTCACGGCCGAAACTCCCCTTTCGGCGGTGTTTGGCGAGCTCCAACGCACCCTCGACTGGGCGATCGACGGAGTCTTGGATTCGATCTGTTGTGGCGATCAGAAGGCATCGGCGGTCGCTCAAGCCGAGGCGCTCCGCTCGATGACATGCGACTTGAACGAGCCGATGGAGGGGTCGAGTTTGAGCGATTACTATCGCCGGCTGCTCGCCCCGATTTACCAATGGACCGCCGGAGAGTCGGTGGACATCGAGACGACGGCGACCACTGAACTCTTAAAGTTCAACTCAAAAACCTGCACACAAAAGCGATTTCGACTCCTGGACTTCTTCATCCAACCGACAACCCGGGCGCAAGCCGAAGCCGCTTACAATGCCGCCGTAACCCACTCAGAAATCTATACTCTCGACCGGTTCGGCACGGGTGCCCTTCCTTTCGATCTGGTCGTGCCCGGAAAGGGTCGCGGGACGTTGCGCCTGGGCCATCGCGGCCTCATCATTCAGACTCCCCAGCCGCTTTTTCTTTCGCTCAAGAAGCCGGTGACGAACGTCTCGGAGCTAGCCGAAGTGATCGAGCGCAAATTCGGCCCTGACTGCACGCTGATTGGCAAAGCGATTCCTTTGATCGGCATGCTGGCGACCGAGCACATCTTCGTTTTTCACGAAGGGGGTTCGGGCTATACCGACCGTTGCCGAGACTTTCACCAGCGGCTCGCCGCCGCCGGAATGCAGCTGGATCTTCACCCGATCTTGCGAGTGCTCTACGAGCCGTGGGACGCTCTCCAATCTTGCTGCACTTGGTTCACTTTGCCCGAACCGTTTCGACGTCCGTTTGGCACTGAAGAGCTCTGTGCTCCGAGTTTCTCCCGGCGCTGGCGTGAGGTTGTTGTCGAACAAGCCGAGATGCTGAACAAGCTCGCCGAACTTCGTCGGCCGATCGACCTGATCGAGTTCTTGGCTCATCGAATCGGCGGCGGATGGCAAACGGTCGCCCAGAATTATCGCGAAGTGTTCGCCGAATTGGACTTGCTCAACAAGCGAATCACCGATATCAAAGCGGACAAGCAGAAGGTGCTGAGTCAACTTCGCGCCGCCAAAAAAGCCCGAGTCGAGGCCGAGCGTGCAAAGGGAGAACACTGGCGAGCCCAGATCTTTGAAAAAAATCCTTCGCCCGAAGATTGGAAAGCCCGCGACGAGTGGACGGCTCGAGTTCGCGAGGCGATGGATGCGGTCCAAGCCGCGAAACTGGCTTGGCAGAGTCTGGAGGCTCAGCAAGAGGCTCTTGTTCGCGACGAACCCATTTTAGAGGCTCATGCCCGGCGACGCGACTTAGAGCTTGAGGCTGAGCTCAAGCGTCTCAAGCTCATTCGAAGCGCAGTCATCGTCAGCAAGGGGCTGCCGAAGGCCGGGCATCGCCCCGCCGCTTGGTGGTTCCCATTGGTCTGCACCAACGGATCTTGGTTCCGAAGAACAATACGCTCTGCCCAATATCGGCTCGAATTCTTGAACTAAATGACCAAACTTCCCTTTCTCAAAGTCCAATCCATCGGCAATCATTTCGTCCTGCTGATGCTCAGCGACGTCCAGGCGCTCGATGCCGATTTGCGGTCTCGGTTTTCGCCGGACCCATCTCAGCTCCTCATAGAGCTGGCTCGCGTCCTTTGCCAACCCCGGTTTGGGCTGGGAGCGGATGGCCTCTTAGTGTTGGATCGAGGTCGGGGCGAGGTCGTACTCCGGATGTTCAATGCTGATGGGAGCGAGGATTTCTGCGGCAACGGGCTCCGATGCGCGGCGATGATCGCTCATGGCCATGGGTGGGTCGGGACCAGCTTTCGAATTTTGCACGGCGATCGCCACATCCAGATGGTGATTCACGCCGACCAAAGCATCGAAGCGGAGTTCCCGGCCGCTTCATTTGATCCTCAGGAGGTGCCTCTTTGTCCGGGCCTCGAGGAGCTGTGGGATCAAGAGCTTCGCCTTGAAAATTCGGCGGCTGGGCGCCTGTCCTCGCTTTCGACTGGTAGCACCCACACGGTCCTCGAAGTCCCGAATCGGCCCGACGACGAGGTGTTCTTCCGAGTGAGCCGCGATCTGGAAAGCGACGCTCACATTTATCCGGACCGCACCAGCGTGATGTGGAGCTATCCGCTCGGTCCGCAAAAAATTGGAATTCGAATCTGGGAGCGTGGCGTCGGCGAAACTCTTGGCTGTGGCACCGGGAGTGTCGCGGCGGCCGTGGTCTGGATGCGACGCCATGGCCGCGGGGGCGAGGTCGAGGTGGTGAATCCTGGCGGGAGCCTGCGAATCCTCGGCGAAAGCTGGGACCGACCGGTTTGGATCCGCGGATTCCCCGAAGAGGTCTTTCACGGGGTCGTCGATCTCGAAGAAGCTCTCGCCGCCAAAAACTGACGCATCGCCTCAATGGTCTCCTGGCTCACGTGGTGTTCGATCCCCTCGGAATCGACCTCTGCGACCCGGGGCGAGACACCGAGCTGAAGCAAGAAGGCGAGCACCAGATCGTGCCGCTCGCGCACCGCTTGGGCGAGCGCCGAACCCGCTTCGGTAAGAAAAATGCTTCGATAAGGCTGGGCGACCACAAGCCCTTCTTTCATCAGCCGTTGAATCGTCTTGCTGACCGTCACCGGGCTGACCCCGAGTCGATCCGCCATCTCGCTCACGCGGGCCTCGCCGGATTCTCGGATGAGCGAGTCCACGAGCTCGACATAATCTTCTGCGAGCTCGCGGCTATGAGCCGCTCGGGTCTCTTGAAATCGGTTCATCCCTGGGGCATTATGGCGCTTGGGGCGGCCTTTCGAGCAGGGCCCGAACCTCGGGAGGAATCGTCACCGCTTTGCGATGCCCGCCCATCGTCACGTGCCAAGTCAAGCCCACCGTGCAGAGTTTTCCCGTCTCTGTATTCAAGATTTCATATTCAAACTTGATCGCAGCCCGGCGAATCTCGGTGACTTTGATGTGCACCTCGATCACGTCATCGTAACGAATTTCGTCCCGGTACTTGATGTGGAGCTCGACGCAAGGCAGCATGTAGCCCATCTGCTCCAGCTCTTTGTAGGTGAACCCCCGAGCCCGACACCAAGCCGCGCGGGCCTGCTCAAACCAGAGCGCGTAATGGCCGTAGTACGCGTGGCCCATCTGGTCGGTCTCTCCGTAACGGACGCGGATTCTTTCAACAGTCGCTTCGGGCTGCATCGGCCCTTACCTTACCGGATCGGCTCGGGCGATTGAAGCAGCCGGAGTAACCGCTTGAGGCGTCGTTGTTGCGTCGCGAGCGGCAGGGTCGATTCCAAGGGGACATGCACAAAGCCAGCCTGAATCTCAGGCGCCCTTTCTAAGCAAGTATAGAGCAGAAAATTGCACAGATAACTCCCCGCCGATGAGGAGAGATTCCACGACCTTTGGGGCCGAAGGACCTCATCCCGGGCAAAAAGACTCGAGGCCAAGATCGAGGGCCCTGCCGGATGAATCGGCCCCGGACCTCGCACTTCGCCCCGGACGTCCGGGGATTTTCCGATCAAGTTTCGGCCGTAAAGCTCAACACAGAGATTCTGAGCTTGGGATTTGACCCCGAGCATCAGCCAATGCGTCACTCCATCTCGACGGGCTTGCTCAACTTGTTCTTCAGCCGCTGCGAACGAAACGTCCAGAATCGCGGGCTCGTCGGAAACCGATCTCGCCAGACGAGCAGACGGGTTGTCCAAGACATCGAGAAAGGGACCAAACCCGGAGATCAACCAACGCATAGGCACCTGGTGCCGGGGGAGGGACTCGAACCCTCATGACCTCGCGATCAGCGGTGTTTGAGACCGCCGCGTCTACCATTCCGCCACCCCGGCCGGGCCTACAAAGATACCCGATGAGACGATAGCGTATTCTAGAGTCATGAGCGAGGAACAACGCGCATACTCAAACGGCGAGATCACGGTCCATTGGGATGCCTCGAAATGCACGCACTCAGGCAACTGCGTGCGGGGACTGCCCCAGGTTTTTGACATCCGCAAGCGGCCTTGGATCACGATCACAGGGGCCTCGACCGCCGAAATCGAGGCGCAAGTGGCCCGGTGCCCCTCGGGAGCCCTTCGAATCACCCGCGATGAGTGACGCCTTTTTGGGCTCGCGCAAGGAGTACCAGCTTTGGGAACTGGAGCCGGCCGATCTCGATCCGGATCCGATCGAGCAGCTTCGAGCCTGGATTGCCGAAGCCGGTCAAGCGGGGCACCTGGAGCCCAACGGCATGACCTTGGCGACGGCGGACCGAACTGGCCAACCGCATGCCCGAGTCGTGCTCCTGAGGAGCTTGACGCCGGAGGGCCTGGCCTTCTTCACGAACTACCTCAGTGCCAAAGGTCGACAACTCGACGAGAATCCGCGTGCGAGCGCGAGCTTTTGGTGGCCCGAAGTCGAACGCCAAGTCCGAATCTTGGGCGAGGTCGAACGGTTGTCCTCTGAGGCCAGCGATGCCTACTTCGACTCGCGGCCGTATGAGAGTCAGCTCGCCTCCGCCGCCAGCCCGCAAAGCCAAGTGATCCCCGACCGGGGCTCCCTGGAACAACTTCAGGCCGAGCTGCGGGCCCAGTTTCCTGAGCGAGTCCCCCGGCCCACCCACTGGGGTGGCTATTTACTGCGGCCCGAGTCGTTCGAATTCTGGCAAGGCCGACCCGCACGCCTTCACGACCGGTTGGTCTATCGAAGGCGGCCAGGCGGCGGTTGGCAGATGGAGCGGTTGGCTCCCTGATCGACTCTAGGCGTGGACGACGTTCGGGTAGCTCTGGCGATATCGGCCCCGAGTGTCGACGATGAGTTGAGCGTGCTTTTGAATAAGCGCATAGTCGAACGCGTCGTGATCGGTCGCCAAGACGATGCAGTCGTAGCGGGCGATCGTATCTGGGGTCAGCTCGACCGACTGAAGATCGAAGTGATAATCGCGCTTCTTCGGAAACGTAGGAACGTGCGGGTCGCTGTACTCGACCAGTCCGCCGGACTCTTGCAGCAGATCGATCAACTCGGCCGAAGGCGACTCTCTTGAATCGTCAATGTTCTTCTTATAGGCAATGCCTAAGACCAAGAATTTGCGGCCTTTGATGCACTTTTCATGGTCGTTCAGAGCTTCGGCAATCTTGCCAACCACCCAGTGCGGCATGTGCGAATTCACTTCTCCAGCAAGTTCAATGAACCGAGTGTGAAGGCCATATTCGTGCGCTTTCCATGTGAGATAGAACGGGTCGATCGGAATGCAGTGACCGCCCAGCCCGGGCCCGGGGTAGAACGGGGTGAACCCGAACGGCTTGGTTGCCGCCGCATCAATCACCTCCCAGATGTCGATCCCCATCGCGTCTGCGACGACTTTCATCTCGTTCACCAAGCCGATATTGACCGAGCGATAGATGTTCTCCAGTAGCTTCGTCATCTCGGCGGCGCGAGTGCTACTCACCGCGACCACTCGGTCGATCACCGCCCCGTAGAGGGCGACCGAAACCTCAAGACAAGCCGGAGTCATGCCCCCGACGACTTTCGGGATGGTGCGAGTTGTAAAGTTCGGGTTCCCTGGATCTTCGCGTTCAGGAGAAAACGCCACGAAGACGGTCTCTCCGACGCGAAGGCCCGCCTTCTCGAGGCGGGGAGCGATCTCTTCGTCGGTCGTTCCGGGGTACGTTGTGCTCTCCAAACTCACGATCTGGCCGGGCCGGACGTACGGCAGAAGCGCTTCGATCGTATTGATCACGTAGCTTAGGTCGGGCTCGCGATGCTTGCCCAGCGGGGTCGGAACGCACAAGATCAAAGCATCAGCATCCGCCACCTGAGTGAAGTCGGTGGTCGGTGCCATGAGACCGGTCGCCATCATTGTTTGGATAGCTTCGGCGCCCAAATGCTTAATATAACTGACCCCCTTGTTCAGGGCGTCCACCTTCGCCTGGTCGATGTCAAACCCTAAGACTGGGTAACCGGCCTCGGTGAACCGCATCGCGAGGGGCAAACCAACATATCCCAGCCCGACGATGCCAATTTTCGCCGTCTTGGACTGGATTTTTTCAAGCAATTCTTGCTTCATGGACGTCAGGACTGTACCAGATGAACCTTTCACCTGGTTTATGATCGGAGGTTAACCTTTGAACCTCCAGGGTCAATTTTGAAGCCGAATTGGGCTAAGATGTCTGGGGCAAATGCCTAGAATGAGAGGTACAGAATCCCTGGTCCCAAGAAAATGAGTCGTGAAAAAGTCCTTGTCACTGGTGGAGCTGGCTTCATTGGAAGCCACCTCGTCGAAGAACTGGTCGCCCAAGGGGCGGAAGTCGTCGTTCTCGACAACTTTTCGACCGGCAAGCGAGAGAACCTCTCTCGGGTGGCCCCTTCCATTCGGCTCATCGAAGGGAGCGTCGCCGACCCCGGACAGGTCGAAGAAGCCGCCCAGGGCGTGAATTGCATCTTTCATCTGGCCGCGATCCCGAGCGTTCAGCAGTGTATCGCCCAGCCGATCGAAACCGCCCACGTGAATTTTGAAGGCTCTGTCCGAGTGATTGAGGCCGCCAAGCGCAACCAAGCTCGCATCATTTTCTCCTCGTCCTCCGCTGTCTATGGGGACAGCGATGAGCCGAGCGCCCAAGAGGACCAACGTCCGAAGCCTCTTTCTCCCTACGCGGTCCAGAAGCTTGCAACCGAGCATATGATTCGTGTCAACCACTCGATGTTTGGCTTGGAGGGATTTTGTCTTCGCTATTTCAACGTGTATGGATCGCGCCAAGACCCCCAAAGTGAATATGCAGCCGTCGTCCCAAAGTTTGTGACCCGAGCTCTGGAAGGTCGCGACCTCGTGATCTTTGGAGACGGCGAACAAACACGCGACTTTGTGCACGTGAGTGACATCGTTCGAGCTAATCTTTTGGCGATGAAAGCGGCCGATGCCGATGGCGCGGCTCTGAACATCGGATCCGGAGAATCTTTGACCGTCACGGCCCTCGCGAAGACCGTTCTCCAAGCAACTTCTTCCGATTCGAAAATAGATTATCAACCGGAGCGACTCGGCGATATTAAGCATTCAACAGCCATCGTCGATCGAGCTCGGGAACGAATCGGATTTCAATCGAGTGTTTCTTTGCTTGCTGGGCTGCAAAACACGATCCAGTACTGGCAATCGCGTGCAGCCTAAAAACGCATCGTCATGCCCACGTAAAACCATAACTGGCGAGTGGCATCACCCGCTCGAAGCGAGTTAATAAATGTGGAAGGTTGCATCCAACTTATTCCGGCCATCCCTGTGAGCCATTTGTTCAAGGTTTGCCGATAATCCAGGGAGACTTCGTCACCCAGAGCTCGCCCCGATTTTCCAGTTGGATCTAAGCCCAAAAGGACCGGTCGAATCCCGACGGAGTACCACCCGTCCTTTGGATTTTTTAGAGCGAATCGATGGTATTCGATCTGCAATCGAGTCCCCGAATTCGGCTGATAATGGACAAACAAAGCTAAATCGATCAGGTTGCGCCAAGAAACAGCATCTAGGATGCCAAACAGGGTGTGATTTGGCGAAACCAAAGGATCAAAAGTTTCACTTTTTCTGTTGGACTGGCCTCCACTGGCCATATTCAGATCTATTCCGACTCGAAGGCCCGAACGAATCGTATAACTCGCACGATTTCGCATCGCCCAGGCCCGGTGATCTTTCCCCTGGTTTCTGCCGATCTGACCGATCCATTCGCCTTCGAAACTCCAAGGACCGCTTTGAATTCCCCCCGTCTGAGAGAGTGTAAAGTGATCTATCGACTTTCCTTGAATTCGATCATGCTTAAAGTACAACTGGGAAAGGCCAAACGGGAGTGAATACGTCAGCGCCAGAATTCGAAATTCAGAGGGGCGGTTCGCCTGGACTCCAATCCGCCCACCCATCGCCTCGAACTTCCCGATTCGCATCGCGACCCCGTCATATGAGCTCCCCCGATTTCCAAAGTCTGAGGATCCAAAAAGACTCTGATCTCCGACCACCATTCGCTGTCGCCCAGCTCGGACGACGCCATCCTTCCAGGTGTAGGTGATGTGCGCCCAAAAAAGATCCCAATCGTCCAGGGAGAAGTTCTTGCTCGACGAATGGGCGAGGCTCGAAACAAATTGGCCCTGCAGGGTCAGACTCCACTGCTTGCCGGAAGTCAAGACGAATCCCGGGCGAATCCGGGTGAAAAGGTCGGTTCGACGATCGAGCTTCGTCCGGTCGAAGTCGCGATCTTGCCGAGACTCAAAGCGCTGACGAAGCTCCAACGTCGGCTTGAACTCAAGCGGAGCGACTTGGGGCGCCAAAATCATCGCGCCGATCCGGTGCCCTGTCGCTGCCGACTCGATAGGATCGCTCGGTATTGCGAGACATATCGCTCGACCGGAACGCGAGCAATCGCTTGGCCGATCACATCTAATGCCAAGTTTTCTAGCTTCTTGAATCGCACACAGCTCTTGCCCATGTCGAGCTTTTTGCCGGTGGCAGCATAGGCCTCGGAAACCCACTTCATCTCTGCTTCGTTGCCGTATTGGCACATCAGATAGACCGCCATGTGGTTTTTCTGATTCGCCAGGGCCGCATAAGTGAGCGGATCTTTTGGGTTGCAATGGTAGCCTTCGGGCAAGATTGAATGCGGCACGACGTAGGAGATCATCCCATAGAGCATCTGCTCTTCGTAGCCCGGCGGAAGGTTTCGAAGAATCTCCGCCCGAACCGCCTCGATGGCCGCGCGCCGATCCTCGGGGAGTTCGGCAATATATTGCTCCACCGTCGATGCATCACTCGTCATGCCTTAACTTTACCTTAATCTTTTCTTAACACCGTCTGACACGCACTCGGGGGAGTCGCTTCTTCGCGCGGAGAGGCGATCTACTCAACTTTCGAGGTAGAACGATGGGAAGCCATGTCGACTCCGACCGAAATTGTTGTCCCGAAGGCGATCACCTTGAAAGAGGTGAAGGCCAACCCGAAAGTCAAAGCATTGATCGATGGGGCGAACGAAGTAATGCGAGCCATGGGCTACACCGAGCACGGGCATCGGCATGTCGGCGTGGTCAGCAGCATCACTCGCTATATCATGGAGAACGTCGGGTGCCCACCCCGTGAGATTGAACTGGGGCAGATCGCCGCTTATCTCCACGACATCGGGAACGTGATCAATCGAATCGACCATCCGATGACCGGGGCCGGCATCGCGTTTCGAATCTTGGACGAGATGGGCATGCCGCCGGAAGAGATTGCCCCCATTCTCGGGGCGATCGGCAACCACGAAGAGTTGGCCGGTCTGCCGATCAGCACGATGTCGGCGGCCCTGATCGTAAGCGATAAGAGCGACGTGCACTTTAGTCGAGTTCAAAATCCGATCATGGAGACGTTCGACATCCACGACCGGGTCAACTATGCGGTTCAGAAGAGCCGGGTCAACATGGACAATGACGCGAACTTGATCGAGCTGACCCTCGAGATCGACACGAGCTTTGCGTCGGTCATGGAGTACTTCGAGATCTTTCTCAGCCGCATGGTGATGTGCCGCCGCGCAGCCGATACCTTCGGGTACCAATTTCGACTCCGCGTGAACGGGACCGTTCTCGAATAGCGACTAACTCTTAAGAGCTTCGGCCCCGCCGACGACTTCCAAGATCTCTTTGGTGATGCCCGCTTGGCGCTCTCGGTTGGCCTTGAGCGTGAGATTTTGGATCATCTTGCCCGCATTGTCGGTGGCACTGGTCATTGCGGTCATCCGCGAGCCATGCTCCGAGGCGGTCGATTCCAGCATTGCCTGAAAGATGATGGTCAGAACGTATTTCGGCAAGAGTTCGCCGAGCAAGCTGGCGGGATCGGGTTCGAATTCGTAGTCCTTTGCGCCCGCTGAACTGGCCGCACCCTCTTCCGCGGTGGGCGGCTCAATCGGCAGAAGCTGAATGACTTGAGGGACTTGCCGGATCGGGCTGTAGAACTTGGAGTAGCAAAGATAGATCGCGTCGGCTTCTCCGCTTTCGAAGATTTCTCGGGCTTTGGCCGTGACTTCAACGGCATCTTGCAGTCGCGATCCCGCCGTGGGCACCGTAACTTGGTGCACCACTTCGATCCCCCTCTTGGCAAAAAAGAGTGAGCCCTTTTTCCCGACTCCTAACATCGAAATCTGCTCAGTTCGGGACTTAATCCAGTCTCCGGCGCGACGAATCAAGTTCGTATTATAGGAACCCGCCAATCCGCGCTCGGCAGTGATCAAGATGAGGCAGATCTTCTTGACCTCTCGTTGTTCGAGAAGAGGGTGAGAGGGCAACTCTCCGGCGGCCGAGATCGACAGCATAAAATCACGCATTTTTTCGCTATAAGGGCGCGCTTCTAAGACCCGATCTTGAGCCTTTTTAAGCCGAGCAGCCGCGACAAGCTTCATCGCTCGCGTAATCTGCTGGATGTTCTTTGCGGTTCGAATCCGTTGCCGGATTTGCTTAAGAGTTGCCATACGAGTTTAAGTTCGAGTGTCGTCCTTAGCGATTAAAGTTTGCCTTTGCTTCTGAGTAAGCGTTCTTGAGTTTTTCTTCAATCTCGCTGCTCATCGACTTAGTGCTACGCAATGTCTCAATCACGTCCGGATACTTCTCGTGAACATAACCGATCAGGAACTTTTCGAAAGCGCCAATCTTTTCGGTTTCGATCTCATCGTAAACACCCGAAGTTCCAGCGTAGATCAGAACGACTTGGTCGATGACGTCGTATGGCGTCGCCAGTCCTTGCTTCAAGAACTCCGTGAGCTTCTGGCCACGCAGAAGCTGCAGCTGAGTCGCTTTATCCAAGTCACTTGCAAACTGAGCAAAGGCCTGAACCGATCGGAATTGGGCCATTTCGAGCTTCAGACGCCCCGCGACTTGCTTCATCGCTTTGATCTGGGCATTTCCACCGACCCGACTCACCGAGATCCCGACGTTGATCGCCGGGCGAACGCCCGCGAAGAAGAGATCGGGCTCCAGGTAGATTTGGCCGTCGGTGATCGAAATGACGTTCGTCGGAATATAGGCCGAGACGTCGCCGGACTGGGTTTCGATGATCGGCAGTGCGGTCAGAGAGCCTGCGCCCTTTTCGTCGCTCAGCTTGGCCGCGCGCTCCAGAAGGCGGCTGTGAAGATAGAAAACGTCACCCGGATAGGCTTCGCGTCCTGGCGGTCGGCGCAGGAGCAACGAGAGAGCCCGGTAGGCTTGGGCGTGCTTCGAGAGGTCGTCATAAACGGCCAGCGCGTGTTGGCCATTGTCGCGGAAATACTCGCCAATGGTCGCCCCCGCAAACGGCGCGAGGTACTGCATCGCGTTTGAGTCCGACGCTCCGGCGACGACAATACAGGTGTAATCCATCGCCCCGTTTTGGGTCAAGGTTTCCACAACCCGTGCAATCGACGAGAGTTTCTGACCGATCGCAACATAAATGCAGTAAACCGGGCTTTCGCCGGGCTGGTGCGTATAGCGCTGGTTGATGATCGTGTCAATACAGACTGCGGTCTTTCCCGTCTGGCGGTCGCCGATCACGAGTTCGCGTTGACCTCGCCCAACCGGAATCATCGCGTCGACGGCTTTGATGCCCGTTTGAAGGGGCTCTTTCACAGGTTGTCGCTCCACGACGCCGGGCGAGTTCATTTCGATCCGGCGAAACTCTGAAGCAGCAATCGGTCCTTTTCCGTCGAGGGGTTGGCCGAGTGCGTTCACGACCCGACCGAGCAACGCTCGCCCCACGGGGATTTCGATGATGCGTCCGGTTTCTCGCACCTTGTCGCCCTCTTTGATAGCGGCATCATCGCCGATCATCACGGCGCCGATCGAGGCTTCTTCCAGGTTAAGCGCCATGCCCATGACTCCACCGGGGAATTCGAGCATTTCGCCCATTTGGCAGTCCGGCAGGCCGTAGATGCGCGCAATGCCGTCGCCCACTTGGATGACGGTGCCGACGTTTTCAACGTCAACTTTGCGCTCAAATTTCTGGAGTTCTTGTTCCAGGATCGAGGTGATTTCTTCAGGTCGAATCGCCATGGTTCTTCGTCAGTTTTCCGTATTCTTAGTTTTGCTTGAGAGCGTCGTAGAGGAGCTTTTCTCGCATTCGATTCAAGCTACCTCGAAGGGTTCCATCCAAGACATAGTTGTCATAAGCGACTTTAACGCCGCCAATCAGCGAAGGATCGACTTGAGTCGTGGCCTCCACTCGTTTTCCGCTTTGAGATTCGAGCTTAGCCACAATCGCCGCCACTTGGACGTCGTCGAGCGGGCTGGCGCTGATGATCTCGGCATAAATCACACGGTCCTTTTCGCGCCGGAGCCGAATGAACTCTTCGCGAATCAGCGGGATTTCCGCTTCGCGTCGTTTTTCAAGCAGAAGGCGGAGAAGTTGCATCGAGAGTGCGGTGACGCGGTCGGAGAAGAGCCGGTCGAGAATGCGGAGCTTCTCATCTCGGCTGAAATCGGGGCTCAAGAGGAACATTCGGTTCTTCTCCGAGTGCTCCAGAAAGCTGTTGATCCCTTCGAGGTCGGCTTCGACGCTCGGGATGATCGCCGCCTTTTCCGCGGCGGCAAAGAGAGCTCGCGCATACCTTCGGGCGATGCGAGAGTCCATCTTTAGCGAGGCACCTCGACCTTGGCCAAGAAGTCGTCGACCAGCTTTCGATTGCGCTCGTTATCAACGTTATCTTGCAAGAGCTTCTCGGTCGCCTGCAGACTGAGCGTGACGACCTTTTGGCGAATCTCCGTCAGAGCTTGTTCTTTGTCTCGGGCGATGTCTTCCTGGGCTCGCTTCAAGAATTGATCGGCCTTTTGGGTCGCTTCGGCCATGAGTTGGGTTCGCATCTCTTGCGCTTCCCGAATCTGGGCTTGAATCTTCTCGCGAGCCTCGGCCTCGGTTTGAGCCAGCCGAGCTTCGAATTCGGTCTTCATCTGCGTCATTTCCGAGCGAAGGGACTCGGCTTCGCCGAAAGTGGCTTCGAGCGCGGTCGTTCGGCCTTGAATCGACTCCCGAAGCGGAGTGAAGTAGAAGACGTCGATGACCTTAAACAGGATGAGGAAGACGCCGATCGCCGAGATCGTCTTGCCAAAATCGAGCAGGATCCCCTGAGACGCGAGCGTTTCCAGGAACGATAGCTTGACTTCTTTCGAGACCCAGAAGCCACCTACCGCCAGAATCAACCCGATGATGAACATCGGAAGAAGGGGTGCCGATTTAGTTTCGTTTGAATTCGCCATACGCGGTTTTGGAGTCGGGGGGTCGCCCGAGCCGAATGCTCGGGCGACCCAAGGGTCAACGAGAATTAGACCTTCAAGCTGCCGGGCAGAACGAAGACCGCAAGCAAGAAAACGAGCTCGACGAATGCGAGCGCGATCAGCATCGCGGTTTGGATCTTGCCGATGGCTTCGGGTTGTCGGCTCATGCCTTGCATCGCGCTGTAGCCGATGAGGCCGAGGCCGATGGCAACGCCCATTGCGGCGAGTCCGATACCGAGTCCGAATACATGTCCTGTCATTGTGTTTTTCTATCCTCCAGTGATGTTCAAGTGATTTGATGGTCGAAAAATGGATTAATGCGCGGCGGCGGGTTGAGCCTCGGAATGCCCGGCTGGTTCGCCTGCTTCGTCGTGATGGTGGTCGTCCTCATGGTGCGTGACCAGCGAAAGATAAACGCACGTCAGCAAGCTGAAGATGAGGGCTTGCACGATGCACGTCAGGATCTTAATCGGCATGAGCAAAAACCCGACCGGGACAAAGCTGCCGCCGAGATTGTTCATCGCAACGACCGCTTGGTGGCCGCCTTCGATGTTGCCGAAAAGTCGAAGGCTCAAGCTGACATTCTTCATCACTTCCGAAATGATTTCGATGATGAAGATCATGAAGGAGATCAAAAGGAGCGCCGGCGGAAGTTTGGGTCCGGCGAAGTGCTTGAAGTGGCCGAGGACTCCGTTCGCCTTCATCCCTTCCCACTGCACATAGCCGATGGCGATCAGCGCCACGCCGAGGTTAAAGCTTAGGTCCGCAGTGGGTGAGGTCGGGAAGAAAAGGGCAACGACGTTTGAAACGAAAATTACGAGCCAGAAAGTCAGAATGAACGGGATGTACTTTCGGCCGTGGGCACCGATGATGCCCACACAAAGATTTTCAATGAACAGATAAACCTGCTCCAGGAGCTGAGACCAGAAACCTTTGAAAACTCGCTGGCCGAAGTCTTGCTTCGCTCGGCTGAGGGCAAAAAAGACGATCCCCAAAACCAGGGCGATGTAGACCATCATGCCCAGCCAAGAGAGGCCATGATGCTCGCCGCCTCCGGCAGCCCACAACGACGATCCGATCCCTAGAGTCGTGCCCATAACTTGCGAAAGAAGGGCGGTTAGTGCCGAAAGGCAGCCCACCCTACTGCCAACGAGTATACCAGAGTGACCCCCGCCATAAAGCAACCCGGCGCGGGGTCGCCGATGCGATAAACCGCCACCATCATCGCAAAAAACATCGGCACTTTCAAAAGGAAAAGCAAAATCGTCATCGCGATCCCCAAAGTCGCTTTGGGCCCATGGGGGGCCGCTGCCCCCATCAACTTGACCAGTCGCCACAAAACCCACAGACTGAAAAGTCCAAAGACGAGCCCAAGACTCACACCGATCGCGCCAGAATCACCACGAAAGACCCACGTCGCACCGGTCGTCGTGACCCCGAGGACTCCCCAAACCGGCGGCTTGAGGATGGCCAGGCGAAAGCCTGACCAAAATGCGTCCCGCCGGGCGGCCGGATCAAGATCGTCGGTTTTGGAGTTGTGCAAGGTACATCCCATAGCCGAAGCCAAGAAAAATGCCGACGATGGTCAAGATGTTTTTCCAACCTTGAGCCCCAGTGAGAGACTCGATCAAGAGACCGATCAGATAAAAGCCGATCGGCACCCCGGCGATGGCATAGGCAATCGCCATTCCATAAGCTAAGCCCGAAGAGGCCTGCTGCTCGCCCTGGGTGCGCCGGTTTTGCTCGCGGACTTCTTGCTCCCGCCGGTTCTTGGCGCGGCTCGCCCTTTGCTCTAAGGCCGCCAAGCGACTCTCAAAATCGGCCTGAGTCGACTCCATCTTTTGGCGTGCCTCGTCGAGGACTGCTTGCGTCTTCTCCTCCAGCGCTCCGAGATCGTTCGGATCGCTAGCGGGCGATTCGGACGGCGGATCGACCTCCAGTTCAGGAAAAGGAGCTCGTTTTGGATCAGGAGCGGGCTGGGCGTCGTCCGTCATACTACTTAAGATAAAGGTACCGCAATCCCGATGAGCGAACCGAGCCGATCTTTCTCGCGCGGATTACAAACCGAAGTCCAATATCTGAAAGGGGTTGGGCCTCGGTTGGCTGAATCGTTGCGCAAGCTCGGTCTGCGAACCGTTGGCGATGTTCTTTGGCACCTTCCTCGGCGATACGATGATCGCCGCAACATCCCGCCGATCCGCTCGCTTCGCGATGGCGACCTCGCGACCGTTCGGGGTCGCGTCGTGGATATGGTGAGCAAGCCCCTGCGAAAGGGGATGGTCCTGCTCAAGGTGGCGATCGAAGATGAGACTGGAGGAATCGACCTCACTTGGTTCAACCAGCCTTGGCATGCGCGGCGATTCACCGGCTATCGAGGCGAAGTCATCGCCTTCGGGACGGTGAAAGAGGGGTCCCACAAGCTCGAGATGAGTTCGCCCGACTTCGAACTTCTGGACGAACAAGACGACCCCGACTCGTTTGCGGCCCTGGTCCCGGTCTATCCCCTGACCGAAGGCACCTATCAAAAGGTCGTGCGCAAGGCCGCTCGCTCGGCGGTCGATCACTATCTTCAGTCAGTCGAGGATCCGCTTCCCGAAGCGCTGTTGCGCGAGCACCAACTCGAACCGCTCGGTTGGAGCCTCGCCCAGATGCACTTTCCCGAGTCCGAGGAGCTGCAGCAAAGGGCTCGCCGACGCCTCGTCTTCGAGGAGTTTCTCTACCTCCAGCTGACGCTCGCACTTCGCCGGGCCGAAGTCGCCCAAGAGATCGGCATCGCTTTTCCAATTCAAGCTCTGGAGCGCGGCGAGCCGATCACCCCTCCGCTGGGCGATGAGCCGACCGACTCACTTTTTGCTGGCCCCACTCAAGCCGTCGTGCGCCCCCCGCTTTGGGACGAGATCAGGTCAATGCTGCCCTTTGAGCTCACTCGAGCCCAGGACCGGGTCGTCCGCGAGATTTTTGCCGACATGCAGAGCGTCCACCCGATGAACCGCCTCGTGCAAGGGGACGTCGGGAGTGGAAAAACCGCCGTCGCTGCCTGCGCGATTCTGGCGGCGGTTCGCAGTGGCTATCAGGCGGCGCTCATGGCCCCGACCGAAATTCTCGCCGAGCAGCACCTGGCGAGCTTACGCAGACTCTTCGAGCCGCTCGGAATCCGAGTTGCCCCGATGCTCGGCAAACAACGCTCAACCGAAAAGGCTCGCGCGAAGACCCACGCGAAAATCGGCTTAGCTCATGTCGTCGTGGGAACTCACGCCTTGGTCCAACAAGATGTCGAATTTGCTCGACTCGGTCTCGCCGTGATCGACGAGCAACACCGGTTCGGAGTCCTCCAGCGAGCCGCGCTCCGGGCCAAGAGCGCCACCAACCCCGATGTCCTCGTGATGACAGCCACGCCCATCCCTCGGACCTTGACCATGACCCTCTATGGCGATCTGGACCTCAGCGTGATCGATGAGATGCCCGCCGGCCGAAGGCCGGTGAAGACCCATTGGAAGTTGCCGCACGATCGAGGCTCGGTCTACACGGGGCTGGATCGACTCCTCGAAGAGGGGCGCCAGGCGTATGTGGTCTGCCCCGTCATCATGGAGAGCGAAAAGATGCAGACCCAGGCCGCGGTCGACCTCTTTGATGCCCTCAAAAACACTCACTTCGCCCATCGGCGGGTCGGATTGTTGCACGGCCAGATGAAGGCCCCCGAAAAAGAGGCGGTCATGGAGCAGTTTCGCGCGCACGAGATCGACCTTCTTGTCAGCACCACCGTCATCGAGGTCGGGGTCGACGTTCCCAATGCCAGCGTCATGGTGATCGAGGATGCGAATCGGTTTGGCTTGAGCCAGCTCCACCAACTTCGCGGCAGAGTTGGCCGAGGGGCCCACCAAAGCTACTGCATTTTGATTGGCCAAGCGACCACTGACGATGCTCGAGAACGGCTCTCAATCATGACCCAAACCTCGGATGGGTTTCGAATCGCCGAGGCCGACCTGGAGCTTCGGGGCCCCGGCGAGATCGCCGGCACTCGCCAAAGTGGTCAACTCGATTTTCGCGTGGCCGACCTGATTCAAGACGGAGCGATGCTAGAGGAAGCCCGGCAAGCAGCGATGGCCATCGTCCAAGCGCATCCTCACTTGATGGGCGAAGAGTGGCAACTCGTGCGGGAAAAACTCCGCGAACAGAGAATCGAAGAGGCGCTGATCACTGTATCCTAAAGCGATGCATGAAGTCCCTACGATCACGCCCCAGGCTTTGAAGGCCGAACTCGAAGGTCCAAATCCGCCGCAACTCCTCGACGTGCGCGAGGACGATGAGCGCGAAATCAGCGTTTTGGACGATCACGCCCACATCCCGCTGGACGACCTCCAGGACCGATTTCGCGAGCTCGACGCCTCGGCCAATTGGGTCGTTTATTGTCGCACCGGCAAGCGGAGCCACAACGCGGCCGCCTACCTCAAGCATCGCGGGTTCACTCAAGTTCGCAACCTAGAGACCGGAATCAACGGGTGGGCCGAAACGATCGACCCGTCGATGACCACCTATTAAGACTTCTTGCGCTTGAAGGTGGTGGAGCCTTCCGACCCGGTTAACTTCAAGGTGTCCGGGTCGGGCATCTCATATTTCGACGCGGCCTCTTCGTTATTCTTGCGCCGGATGCCCTCTTCCATCACTTGGGCCATGCCTTCTTGGACGCCCTTGACCTTCACCTCTTGGGTGTCGAGCTTGAGTGTCCCATTGCTCGGGACGAGCGAATAAGTCCCGGACTGCTCGACGTGGAGCATCATCTCGGTTTCCCGATTGGGCCCCATGATGGTCATCTTGAATTTGCCATCTGGGGCCAAGGTCAGCTCGATTTCGAGATTGCCGTTCTGACCCAGCCAAGTGCCCTCGATCGACGGCTTCGAGGCGCACCCGATCAAGAAGAGAGCCGCCCCAAGGACAAGCCAGATCGCGGCCAGACGCATCACTTCTTGCGCTTCATTTCGAACGTCGTGCCCTGACTGGTGATCTTGAGCGTATCTTTGTCAGGCATTTCGAAAGTTCCGGTCATGTTTTGCTGAGCCTGGCTTTGCAGCTGCTGCTTCATCATGGCTTGCATCGCTTGGGGGATTTGGCTGACATCGATATCGTCGACCGTCGAGGTCAAGTTCTTGCCATCTATCTTATAGGTGCCCGAGTATTTGAACACCAAGTTTTGACCGGCAGCACTGACTGAAACCGTGCTGGAGTACTTTCCGTCTGGCTTCATCTCGGTCTCGAGGTTGGCGCCCTGCATTGAGCCCACCCACGTCCCCACGAGGTCATTGCTCTTTTTGCAGCCGACGAGCATGCAAATCATTGCCACGCACAACGCCACGACGAGTCGATTTCTCATTCCCCTAGTAAACCAACTTTCTCGACGCGCTTGCAAGGCGAATCGGGCAAAATGGGGAGATGCTTCGGTCCTCCGAAAAGGCTCGCGACGTCGGAATCGGCGTGGGCCTCGGAGTCGTGGCGTTCCTCGCGGTCTGGTTCAGCAGGACCTCGTGGCAGGTCCCTTCCCCCGATTTTTACGACTTTCTGCGCGTGGCGGAGGCTTTCCAGGCAGGCGAATGGCCGGAGTCGTTCAAGCGGGCCCCGGTCTATCCCGGGCTGCTCGTCGCTTTTCAATCCTTCGGCCTCTCGGCAGTGGATGCCTCGCAGTTGATCGGAGCGATCTGCATCGGCTTGATGAGCGGGCTGCTGTATGCCGGATTCCGGACGGCCATCGGCTGGGCCCCGTCGCTCGTCGCCTCAGCCTTGGTTGCAGGCTATCCTGATCTGATCGCCGCCGCCCATGGCGGACTCTTGGAGCCGGTCTTGATGGTCGGCGTGGTCGGCTGGATGGCAGCGGTTGCCCGAGGCCACGTCGTCGGAGCGTGCCTATTTGCCGCGCTCGCGGGGGCAACTCGGGCCGAAGGATTGCTTTTGGGAGCTTTGATTCCGTTCATCGTTTGGGATGGGGGTTGGAAGCAGCTCTTGGGCCGAGCGATGGGGTCTTTTCTGGCATTGGGTCCCGGGATCGCTTGGATCTTGCTCGGACGGGGTCTGACTCAAGACTTGAGCCCCTACGTGGGCGAGACCGACGCGCTGGGCCATGCGGGGGTCCGGTTCTTGATCCTTGCTGGGCTCGGGCCGGTGCGAATCCCTGGCCTCGAGGAGATCACCTTTGCAACCGAAGCCCCGGCGGCCTTTGGCATTCTGGCTGGGCTGGTGACGCTGGCCACCCTCTTGGGGTTGCTTCGATGGTCTGGGCGTCATGCGGCTCTCGCAACCGTCTTGACCGCTTGGCTCCTCGGATATGCCGCCATCCACACCTGGTTCACGGCCGCCCACATGCGCTACGTCGTGCCGATGGTGCCCGTGTATGCCTGGGCCTTCTTGGCGCTTGTGGCGTTGCCCCCGCGCCCCAAAAGCGACCCTGGCGCCCCCCAAGCGACCTTCGATCAGGTTCTGGAAAAATCGGTGTGGATCATCGCGCCTCTCGGCCTGTTGGCGATGATCTTCGTCGGGACGCCCACGTTGGCGCTCGGGGGCCTTGTCATCGCCACCGTCTTGTTGGCTTGGATTTTTCGCAGCCCGGTTTGGCTCGGATTGCCGTTGGCGGCCGCCGCGATTGTGGGGCAAGCCACGACCGCCCGCGAGCTCCACCGCGAAACCGGCCAACTCTGGTCCGAAGCCGAGCCGACGGCGGCCTGGATTCGGACTCACATTCCCGAGCACGACCGCATCATCGTCTACCACGGTGCCATCCCCTGGCTGGTCCGAGCGGGCATTGAGGAGACGAGACTCGTGCCCGATTACAACTTAAAAGAGGTTCAAGACTTCGATCGGATGGGTGCCCGTTGGCTCATCTGGACCTCAACCGTCGAGACCCTTTACAGCAGCGGAGATCAATGGCAACTCCGGGCCGACCGGGCGATCTATCGCGACCAGGAGCCGCTCACTTGGCTTCGATCCATGCTTCACCCCGGCATCCAGGGCTGGGAGCAGGTCGCCCGAATTTCGGCCGGCCCGCGCGAAAGCCGGGTTTATCGGCTCGCCCTCGACCTCGAAGAGCGTCGGCGCTGGGCCCTCGCGGTCCGCGACCTTCAGTTTCTTTGGCCGGGCCCCGTGGGCCAAGTCAGCCTGCCGGTTCGTGGGCTCGAAGAGGTCTGGGCGCCTGGCCTCCGGTCATCCTCGCCCCAAGACAACGGCCCCGAAGTCCAAGACCTCGGGGCCGAGTCGGCATTGCCAGATGGAGATTAGAAGTAACCGTCGCTCGATGCGTGGGCCGCATCGATGTATTTCCCGATGAAGTCCAGAACATCCGCCACTGCAGACTCTTGATCTTTCGGTCGGTGCAGCGGGATCACCCGGTAAAAGACGCCGTCCAAGTTATCGTTGCCCAAAAACTCCGCCTTGAACATCGACCACTTGACGTCGTTCGTCCCGGCGACATAGCCATCCGGACCCTTGTAAAAGAACGCCGCCACCTTGTTTCGATCCGCCTCGGTCCGGCCCGTCATGACGACGATGCTGACGGGGATCGTCCCGACCGTCTTCGATTCGGCCTTCATCTGGTCTTGCGTGACCAGCGTCCAACCTTGCCCCGTGAAGCAGATTCGCGGGTCGTGGAAGCTGTCCTTTGACCGCGACGCAATCAGGACCACGTCATACGCTTTGTCACGACTTCGATAAACTCGGCTGACGATTCCGTACGGCAGGAGCAGGTCGTACGTGACCTGGTCCATCTTGTAGCTCTGCTCCGGATTTTCGTTGCTCGGATCGTAGGGCATGCCCTCGACCGTGTCGGGCGCACGCTGCTCCATCCAGGCCTCATCCTTATCTTGGACCGGCGGTTGGAGCAAGCCCATCACCGTAAATCCTGCGCCGACGAGAAGGAGCCCAAAGCCAAAGGCATAGGCTCGTTTGATCAGTCTTTCCATCCTAACCACCTTGCGAGTTTAAAGAGAATTACGAAGCAGACCACCAGCGTGATATAGCCGCTGTAGTCATGAAACTGGTGCCCAGCGGTGGCACCATATTTGCCACCGACGACGCCGATCAGTGCGATCCGCAGTCCGTTGATCGCCAGACAAATCGGCAAGACGGCGCTCACCATGATGACGTTGCCCCACCATTTGAGCCCGCCGATGCACATGAAAAGGACCGTAAAGGCGGTGACCGCCAAGACGAGTTTGAACCCTGAACAGGGGACGCCGACGTCCAAGACGAACGTTGAATTCTGAAGGAAAATCGTTGTTGCGTCTTCCTTGTAGGGCCCCATCCCGAACGCCTTGAGCATCACCACCGCGACTTCGGTCGAAACTTTCTGGAGCGGGTTCGTGTAGTTGTCGATCGCCATGGTGAAGAGCGGCAAGCCGAACCCTAAGTACAAAATCGGGACCGTGAGCGCGGCCAGCCAGCGAAAGCCCGCAATCAGCCACACCCCGAGCATCAGAGTCAGAAGAAAACTTAGAGCGAGGACCAACTGAATCTCCGCGAATTTGGCCGAGCGGAAGACCCAGATCAGCGGGATCAAGAAGAGAATCGCAAACCACCCCGGCCGAACCGGGATGTCCTTCAGCTTCGGCCACCATCGAATGATGATGAACATCGAAATGAAGGGCACCAACCAGCCGTGGCTATAGTAGCCATCCGCCGTGGTGTACATATCCTGCAGCCGGGCGAACATCGACCAGTAGCAAGCGCAGATTCCCACAAAGATCACCAACGCCGGCCAAAAGGCTTTGGACCGGGTGGCCCCCCGAAGTGTTTCGATCGCAACGTCAAACACTCCGGGCGTCATGGCCTTCGGATCAACCTTCGCTTCTTGGGCTGAGAATTCAGGAGTCCCCATATTCGTCATAAGTTACCTTGGAAGCACGTCCTCACACCGACTCGGTGCAGATTCCGTGCCATATCTAAATGATCAGCATCTTCTGATGAATCCTAACGCCTGAAGACGAAACTTTGTGCCGGAATCTGCGAATGGATGGTAAATTTTCGGGATATGCCCCGTCTCGTCGACGTTTCCCAGGTCGCAGGAGCTCGCCTGATTCCCCTCAAGAAGCATGGAGATGCTCGCGGCTGGCTCATCGAGCTCTTTCGGGCGGACGAGCTACCGGACGGATTTTTGCCACAGATGGGCTATATCAGCCTCACATCTCCCGGCATCGTGCGGGGCCCGCATGAGCATCGGGAACAAACCGACGGCTTTGCCTTTCTGAGTGGAGAGATGGAGTTGATCTTGTGGAAACGCGAGGGCCCGGACGAAATTCACCGAAGCGTCCACCGAGTGGGTGAAGAGGCACCCCACTTCGTGCTCGTGCCTCCCGGAGTCGTTCACGCTTATCGAAATGTCGGCCCGACCGACGCCTTGGTCTTGAATTTTCCGAATCAGCTCTATGCGGGCTGGGGGCGAGGTGAGCCTGTCGACGAAACTCGCCACGAGCTCGACCCCGAGTCGCCCTTCTTACTGCCATGAGGCTCTTGGTCACCGGCGGCGCCGGTTTTATTGGCTCCCATTTTGCCCGCAAGGCTCTCGCTGAGTCGGTCGATCACTTGGTTGTGCTCGACGCCTTAACGTACGCGGGCAATCTCTCGACGATGCAGGACATTCGGGCCCAAGGCACCGTTTGGGTCCAAGACCGAATCGAGAACGCCGAGGGTGTTGCCCACGTATTGCGAGACCACCGCATCACGCATATCGTCAACTTTGCCGCCGAAACTCATAACGATCAGTCGCTCTTCAACCCCCTGGCGTTTGCGACGACGAACGTCGTGGGGGTCCAGAATCTATTGCTTCAAGCCCGCTTGCAAGGGGTGGAAAGGATCGTCCATATCAGCACCGACGAAGTCTATGGCAGCATTGCCGAAGGATCGTTCACCGAAGAATCGCCGCTGGAGCCCAACACGCCTTACAGCGCGAGCAAGGCTGGTGGCGATCTGGTCTGCCGGGCCGAGTGGAAAGCCTTTCAAACCCCAGTTCTGGTGACGCGAGGGGGCAACAACTACGGTCCGTATCAGTACCCCGAAAAGCTCATCCCGTTCTTTATCAGCCGCTTGATCGACGGGAAGAAAGTTCCCCTCTATGGCGATGGCTCACAGGTTCGGGAGTGGATTCACGTGGGCGACCATGTCGACGGGATCTGGACCGTCCTGGCCCGGGGCAAGCCGGGAGAAGCCTATAACATCGGAGATCATAATGAACAAGAAAACCGCGTTGTTGTTCAACAAATCTTACAGCTTTTGGGCCGAGACGAGTCGTTGGTCAAATCGATCCCCGACCCCCGAAAAGGGGCCCACGACGCTCGATATCGAATGAGCTGCGAGAAGATTCAAGCCCTCGGCTGGTCCCCCATTCGTCCATTTGCCGAAGAGCTCGCCCGAACGGTGGCTTGGTACGTCGACAACCCGGGCTGGTGGCGCGAAATCGTCGCCCGCGAACGGTATCAAGATTTTGTGCGTCGATTTTACGGACCCAGCCTCGGAGACGATTTATGAAGGCACTCATTCTTGCGGGCGGCAGCGGGTCTCGACTTCGACCGATCACCTTTTCGATGGCCAAGCAGCTCTTGCCGGTGGCCAACAAGCCGGTCATCGAGTACGGCATCGAGCAGATTGCACGGGCGGGAATTCGGGAATTCGGGATCATCATCGGCGACACCGGCGACGCGGTTCGAGCCGCCTTGGGCGACGGCTCGCGCTGGGGCATCGAATTGACCTACATCCCCCAGGCTGCCCCGTTGGGCCTAGCTCATGCCGTCCGGACCGCACAGCCCTTTCTTCAGGATGACCCTTTTGTGATGTTTTTGGGCGATAACCTCCTCAAATCCAGCATCGAAGGACTCGTCCAAGAGTTCGAAGCTCACCAACCTGCGGCCACGATCCTGCTGGCGGAGGTGCCCAACCCTTCGCAGTTTGGCGTCGCTGAAATGGCCGGAGAGCGCGTGGTGCGCCTGGAAGAAAAGCCCGCCTCTCCTCGGTCGAACCTGGCTCTAGTCGGGGTGTATCTCTTCAGCCCGCAGATTCACTCGGTCATTGAGACGCTCCAACCTTCGGCCCGAGGCGAATACGAAATCACCGACGCCATTCAAGGGTTGATCGATGCCGAAGGCGAGGTGCGCTCGGTTCGAGTTGAAGGTTGGTGGAAAGACACCGGCACCGTCGAGGCGATTTTGGAGGCCAATCGGCTGATTCTCGAGGACCTTTCCTCTGGGCTCGCGGGTGAAGTCGAGCAGAGTGCAGTCGAGGGTCGAGTTCAGATCGGGCGCGGCACGGTCGTCCGCAACAGCACGATCCGGGGCCCGGTCGTGATCGCCGAAAACTGCCACATCGAAGAAAGCTTTATCGGTCCCTTCACGTCGATCGACGCTGGCACGCGAGTGATCCGCAGCGAAATCGAGAACTCGATTGTTCTTTCGGAGTGCTCCATTCTCGATGTTCCGGCTCGAATCAGCAGTAGCCTGCTCGGGCGTGGGGTCCGCGTCGTCCGCTCGGAGGGCCGCCCTCAAGTCAGCCGGCTCGTGCTCGGCGACTCCAGTTCCGTAGAATTGCCGTAACTTCGCGGGCATGTCCCGCCGAAAATAGGCCTATGCTGTCCCTTTGCGCGGCTTGGGTCCTGCAACAAGCGACCTCGGAATCGACTTTGCCGAGCCTCGCTTTTCCGGCTCGACCGATCCCGGTCGAACTTGAGCGAGGCCGAGAACTCGCCCGAAAAGGCCGCGCGCTCATCACTGTCGGCGCTGAGGATCGAGTTCCGGTTGCCAAGTGGTTTGACGGAGTTTTGGCTCGGGACGTGGAGTTCATCGAGTATCTCTCGCCGGGCCTCATCTCCCGATGGCTTGGATATCTCGACGCCAAGGAGCTTTGGCCCGAAGGTGAATTACAGAATCGATGGAGCGTCCTTCGCGGGCGCTTGGATGGCCAAGCTACGTTTGTAGTGACCTTGTCGGCCTTTCCGAAGCTCTCGGTGCAGGAGCTGACCGAAGAAGTCCCCGCCGATCCGACGCCCTTGGAGAAGTCGCGATTTGTGCTCACCGTCGGCGAGCGCCGAATCGAGGCTCGTGGCTCCTTGATGGCGAGTTGGCAAGCGAAATCCCGCGACGAGCTGCTTCCCTATCGCTGGTGGATCGACTCGCCGCTCGATCCGCTCCTCACCCCTCTGGAGGAGTCGGACGCCAACGAAGCTCCGCTCCCGCTGGGGGATTATCACCAGGCGTGGCACTGGGTCCAGGTTCCTCTGGTGCCCGAGATGCATGGCCCGAACGGCTTTCAGCTCAGCGTTGTGAGCAGTCGGAGTCTCCGGACCGCATCTTTTCCCCGAGCCCGGCCTCGCGGAACGATCGAATAGGCTCCGAGCAGGTTCTTCCTGAACGAGTGGCGAACTGGTTCGTTCGCATCTCGTATGAACGCCTGCTTTCGGCCTCGAATCTGGAATCTTCTCTTTTGCCTGAGCTTAGGTTTCTTTTCGGCGTCGGCAGGTGCGAATCCGCCTTCCCCTGAACCCCAGAGGATTGTCGTTTGGGGCAAAGCTCTGAGCGGGGGCGACCGCGGTTTTGAAGCCCAAGTCCGCGAGTTTGAACGGCGACACCCGGAGTATCGAATCAGTGCGGTCGGCCTCGGTGCGGGCCGAATGGACCCCCAAAAACTGATGACCGCCATCGTCGGAGGAGCCCCGCCCGATGTGATTTTTCAGGACCGGTTTACGATCAGCGACTGGGCTCAACGAGGGGCCTTTCGTCCGCTGGATGACCTGATCGCTCGGGATCGCGCCCTCCCGCTTTCGCCCCGGCCCGAGGACTACTATCCCGCCGCCTGGCAAGAGGCGACTTATCAGGAGCGGCTCTTTGCAATCCCGACGGCGGCCGACGTTCGATATCTCTATTTTAATGAAGAAGTTCTTCGGGCTGAAGCTGAACAAATCCGCACAGCTGGACTCAATCCGAGTCAGCCGCCTCAGACTTGGTCCGAGATTCTCGCTTTCAGCCGCGTCCTGACCCGATTTCACCCCGATGGGCGACTGAAAAGAGCAGGTTTTATTCCAAATTTTGGTGATAGTTGGCTCTACCTGTACGCTTTTCAAAATAACGCCTCGTTTCTCTCACCGGATGGTCGCACCTGCACCCTGGCGAGCGAGCCGGTACGAGAGGCGCTGGAGTTTATGCGCCAAGCGTATGCGATCGTGGGTGGCTATGCCGAGGCCCAGCGATTTCAGTCCACGTTTCGTTCCGGCGAAAACGATCCTTTCGCCCTCGGTCAAGTCGTGATGAAGGTGGATGGAGATTGGAATCTCCACGGCTTGGTCCGATATAACCCAAAACTTCAGTTCGGGGTGGCCCCGGCCCCGGTGCCCGACGACCGGTTCATGCGACGAGGTCGTTTCGCCGCAGAGCCGGATCGATTCATCACCTGGTCGGGCGGACACAGCTGGGCGATCCCTCGGGGGGCGCGCCAAGTGGAAGGAGCCTGGAAGTTCATCCAGTGGATCACGAGCGAGCAGGGACGCTTGCTCTCCCTGCGGACCGACGCCGAAGATTATCGTCGACGGGGTCGAGTTTTTATCCCACCGCTCCAGGCTCATCGCCGGACCACGGAGGTCGTTTATCAGGAGATGCTCTCGGCTGACCCTCGTTACCGCCGTGCGATGGAGCTGCATCTGGAGCTCATGAAGGTCTCTCGCAGTCGGCCCCCGACGTTTGCCGGACAGGTGCTCTGGGATGCTCATGTGCGAGCGACGGAGCGAGCCTGCCTTGGAATCGTCTCGCCCGAGCAAGCCTTAGCCGAAGGACAGCAAACCGTCCAGCGGAATCTGGACGAGGTTTTTGGGATGGACCAGTTCCCGGTGATCGACTTGCGAGTCCCGAGCTGGCTTGGGGTTGGGGCGGCGGTTTTGGGAGCAATCCTCTTGATTTCGGCGACCCGCCGTCAGCGGATGGGTCGACTCGCGCGGACGGAAAACCGCTGGGGATATCTCTTGATTGCGCCATGGATGGTCGGCTTTTTCGTCTTCACGTTGGGGCCGATGGCGGCTTCGCTCTTCTTCAGCTTCACCCAATACGACGTTTTGAACGAGGCCCGTTGGGTGGGTCTCAAGAACTTTTCCGACGCGGCAACCTATGATTCGGCGAACCTGATAAAGGCCTTCACAAACGTTCTGTATCTCGGCGGGATCGGGGTCCCGCTGGGCCTGGTCACCGGGCTCGCCATCGCGATGTTGCTCAATTCGGCGGTGCGAGGCATGCGGTTCTATCGCACCCTCTTTTATCTGCCTTCGATTGTGCCTGGCGTCGCAAGCACGATTCTTTGGATGTGGATCTTGTCGCCCGACCCGAACCGGGGGCTGGTGAACGCGGCTTGGGCGTCCACGATCTCACCCTGGTTTGGCGTCGCCCCCCCGGGGTGGTTTACGGTCGAGCCTTGGGCCAAGCCGACTTTGATCGTGATGGGACTCTGGGGAGCGGGAAGCGGCATGATCTTGTGGCTCGCCGGGCTCAAGGGCATCTCGAAGAGTCTGTATGAGGCAGCGGTCACCGACGGCGCGAGCCCGTGGCGGCAGTTCACAAGCGTGACGTTGCCGATGTTGAGTCCGATTATCTTTTTCAACACCGTCATGGGCTTCATCGGTGCGCTCCAGACCTTCGACCAGGTCTACGTCATCACCGGCGGCTCGGGATCGGGCCCGAACGACGCGCTTCTCACGCCGGTGATGCACCTGTTTCGGAATGGTTTCGGCTACTTTCGGATGGGCTATGCGAGCGCCCTGGCCTGGGTGCTCTTCTTAATCATTGTCGCGCTCACGTGGGTTCAGTTCAAGCTGGCGCCTCGCTGGGTCTACACCGAGGTCGAGAAGTGATCTACGCGGTCGGGACGTTGGCCGCCTGGCTTGGCATCGCGGCCCTCCTGACGGCTATCGCCTCCTGTCTTCGTCGAAACTGGCGACGAGCTTGGGTCTCTGGGCTTCTGGCCGGGCTCGGCTGGATGATCTCGGGGCTATTGCCAATGACACCGGAGAGCCGGGTTGCCCCCGGAAGCGGCTGGAGCCTGCCGGTGGTCTGGTTGACGATGAACGTCTGGGGTTGGATGGTCGCTTTTTGCGGGGTCGGCCTTCTGATTCGTTTGGGGCAAGCCCTCAGCTCTTGGCGTCAACGGCATCGACCGGTCTGGGGCTGGCTCGGATGCACTTTGGCCAGCATCGCCCTGGCCGGGCACTTCGGAATCGAGGCCAATCTACTCAAGGGCCGGATTTCTGCGGCCCCTTTGAGTTGGCTGGGGGGCCTCATGTGGGTCGTTGTGGGGATGCTGATCTTTGCATGGGCCGGACGAACTCCCCAGGGGGCTCGTTGGTCAAGGGGTCTCGCTACTCATGCCGCGCTGGTCCTAGGGTCAATCCTTTTTTCGATTCCGCTCTTTTGGCTCTTGCTGACCAGCTTTCGCGAGGATCGGGATACAAACATGGCCGACGGTTTTCGATGGTGGCCCCGCGTCATGGTGACGACCGAGCACGTCGACCCCAAGAATCCCTATCTTGAAATGTCGTATCGAGGTCAGCGAGTCGAAGGGTTCTTACTGGAAGGAAACCCGGCCCAAGTTCGGATTGAACGCCCCTCGATCATGCGAGGATTAACTGTTCCTCATGATGCCGCAAATTCCCGAACGATCTCCCAAAGAGTGCCCGTCGTGACTGGTGAATATGAGGGGCAACTCTTTGAAGGAAAAGTCGTTCGATCACGACCCGATGGCTTGCAAGAGATTCTCATCCTGAGGCCAGCTTCGTTAGCTCAAAAAGAGATCGTTTTAAGCCCGGGGGACACTCAACCGGTTTGGCGCTCGGGACCCAAGTGGAGTAACTACTCCGCAGCGACCGAATACTTGCCCTTGGAATCCGAGCGAGGATTGCTCTATTTGCGCAACACTTTGTTCCTCGTCGTGATGACGGTGATCGGCACGGTTCTTTCTTGTTCGATTGTGGCTTACGGCTTTGCGAGAGTCAGATTCTTTGCGAAGAACTTCTGGTACGCCCTGCTTTTGGCAACGATGATGCTCCCAGGAGCAGTGACGCTGTTGCCCAGCTTTTTGATCTTCCGCGAGCTGGGCTGGATCGACACGCTGCTCCCCCTTTGGGTGCCCGCGTTCTTCGCCGGCGCATTCAACGTCTTTTTATTGCGTCAGTTCTTTTCGAGCATTCCAATGGAACTCGAAGATGCGGCCCGCGTGGATGGTTGCACGATTTTGCAAACGTTTTGGCGCATCATGATGCCTCAGATCAAGCCGGCTTTAACGGTCGTCTCAATTTGGACGTTTATGGGCACTTGGAATAACTTTATGGGTCCGCTCATCTATACCAATTCTCCCGAGAAAATGACGGTCGCTTATGCCTTACAACTTTTCCTCGGCGATCACAGTGCCGAACCGACACTAATGATGGCTTTTGCGACCATGGCCATGCTCCCTGTTCTGATCGTTTTCTTCGCTGCGCAGAAGTACTTTATCGAAGGGGTCACTTTGTCAGGATTGGGGGGACGATGAAACGCATTCCTTTTGATAGCCTGTGCTTGCGGGCTGTCGTCGATGAATTGCAGGAATGGCGCGGAGCCAAAGTGCAAAAAGTGATCGTGGCTCATGGGCTCGACTTGTGGCTTGAACTCTATCTTCGACGACCCGCCTGGCTCGTCATCAGTGCTGATCCTCTCTTCGCCCGGGTTCATTTTTCTTCATCAGGTCCCCCCGCAATGGCTTCGGAGGCGAGCGGATTTCAGCAAGAGGCTCGAACTTGGCTTCGAGGGCTGGTGCTGGAATCGGTCCGACAGCGCGGCTTCGACCGGATTCTGGAGCTCGACTTTGCTCGGGCCGACCAAGAAGTCACGCTCGTGGCCGAGCTGATGGGCAAGCATTCGAACCTGTTTCTTTTAGCGCAAGGCCGGCTCCGGGCCGCCGCCAAGTGGTTGGGGCCAAGTCAGACACGCCGTCCGATCCGTCCCGGGGCGCTTTACGAGCCGCCGCCGATCCCTCTTCGCCCGAGCCTGCTGGAGGCCCGAGAAGGCGACGATCTGACCGAATTTGAAGGCGCATCCCCGTTCGCCATCGAGTGGATCGAATCTCATGGGCTCGATGCCTTTCAGCGCGCGGCCCGAAATCGGGAATGGTCGCCCGGCTATCTTCCTGGGCGAGGGGCTTATCCCTTGCCGATTCCCGATGCGATCCCGGCCCTCAGCTTCTCTGACGCCCTTCAGTCCGCACTCGCCCCGACCGTGGCCAAGGAGAGACTCGATCGAGCCAAATCCGAAGTTTTGGGGCCCTTGCGGCGAACCTTGCGGGGCCGAGTCGCGGCTCGCGCTCAAATCGCCGAGGCCCTCGACTTTGCCAGCCGCGCCCGCGAACTCCAAGAAGAAGCGGAGCTCATTCTGGCTTATCAGGCCCAGATTCCAGCTGGCTCCCCTGAGGTCGTCGTTTGGGATTATGCGGGCGAAGAGCGGCGGATCCGCCTCGACCCGAGCCTGAGCCCGGTCGAGAATGCGGAGCGGAGGTTTCGAAGAGCCAAAAAGGCGAAACAAGGCGCCGATCAGGCTCGCGAACAGGACCAAGCTTTGGCAGACCAGATTCGCCAATTGGAGATCTGTATTCATAACCTCGAACTAGCGGAGAGCCTCGCCGACGTCGAGATCGAAAAGACCCATGCGCGGGCCCGCCGATGGTTTCAGCCGCAAGCCGCCCCCACGCAGATCAAGTCCGAGCGGCCCTTCGAAGGCCACTCCGTTCGAGAGACCTGGAGCCCAGCTGGTTGGAAAATTTTGTACGGCGAAAATGCCACCTCGAACGATTACGTCACCACGAAGCTCGCGAAGCCGAACGACTACTGGCTCCACGTTCGAGGCGGCCCGGGGGCTCATGTGGTGATCTGCACCCAAAATCAGCCCGATCGAGTGCAACGGGCTGACCTGATGGCGGCGGCCGTGATCGCCGCACGAAATAGTCCGCAGAAGCACTCTCGGCATATCCCGGTGGACTATTGCCTCAAAAAGTACGTCCGCAAGCCTCGAGGTTCGGCTCCGGGCATGGTGGTTTACTCCCACGAGAAGACATTGGACGTCGACTCCGTGCCCGGTTTGGCCTGACATTACGCAGCGAGCCCACCTTCCGTAGGGAAGGTGGGCTCTACTGGCTTTCCTTTTGAGAGAGGGAGGAAGAGCTCGGGTGGGCCTACGGCACGTTTTGCGCGGGCTTCACACGAAAATCACCAGGATGGACGGTTCCTGTAAACGTAAAGTTCACTGCGTTTTGTCCGCCGCCGGTAAACGTGATGGTGTAGCTATCCGGATCGCCGCCTTGGGCGTTCGGCGCGCGATTGTCGGTCGCCGTGATCGAGACCGTCCCTTGGACGTTCTGCGGTGCCTGATTGCCGACGCGCACCGTCATCACGCCCGGGCCGCCAACGGTGCCAACGTTATTGGCGATGCTCAAAGTTTCGGCTCGGAATCGGACGACTCGCACCGCGCCGGGTTGTCCATTCGCCGGAGGACGTCGTTGCTCGAATTCACCTTTTCCTCGAACGGTGGCCACTCCATTGACCAGCTTTTCGCCAACCTGGAGGTCAAATCGAGCCTTCTTTCCGTCGGCATCGGTCAAGGCGCCTCGACCACCGACAAAAGGTCCGGTTGGCCCATCGGCCATGGCAAAAACGGCGGCAAAGGTCAGGCCCACGAGGGCGATTTTTCGAATGTTCATGTGCTGTGCTCCTTCCTGTCAAGCGGGCGGTGAACCCGCCTGATGTGGTGTTTTCTTGGTCTTCCCCGGTCGTCCACATTGACCAGGACCCCATAGCCAGCACATTTGCCGGGGAAGACGAGGGACGAGTTGGGGCTTAGTTTCCTCCGCCCGAGCCACCGGCCAGGACGACCAAGTTTCCTTCGACAACAAGACCTTGCCATTCGAAGACTTGGCCTTGGTTATTGGCCGGGACAAATCGAATCGTGATCCGGTCGCGAGGACCGTTCGTGTTTTGTGGGTTGCGCCGATCTTCGGCTCGGACCGCCAGCCGACCTTGGATCGTCTGATTCCCGTTTGCGGTTTGGACGACTCTGGTTGCGTTGCCCGCAAAATTCGCATTGATCGAGTTCACGCCGAGCTCATCGGGCCGCATTTCGAAGACGTTGCCCGGGCGATCTTGGCCCGCTGGAAAGGCGATTCGGAATCGACCTCGAACTTGCCAGCCTTGTTCAGTTTGGACTTTCGCCACTTCGTAGCGGAAGTTCGCGCTGAAGTTTTGGCCTTCTTTTCGGGCCAGCCCTTGGCCGTGGCTTCGTGGTCCAGGTGTTTGAGCAAATGCGAGCAATGCCACGCTCGCCAAGCTGACGATCAGAATTTTCTTCAACATTTTTGACAAGACCCCCAATCGAGATTGGAATGAACCTTTTTTCAGGCTCGATACGCCATTTGACGATGGCCTGCGTGGGATGTTCAGTCAATTTTCGAGAATTTTCGACCTGATCTTCAGGGCTTTTCGACCAGTTTGGCCCGCATTGCTTTCATCGCGGCCTCGGTTCGACTGTTGACTTGCAGCGCCTTCAGGATGTTGCTCACATGGTTTTTGACCGTCTTTTCGGCGATGCCGAGTTGCTGGGCAATCTCCTTGTTTCGAAGTCCTTGGGCGATGCAGTCGAGAATCTCCGACTCACGATCGCTCAGCACAAAGAGCTCGGTGTCGTCGGTGTCATCATCGTCCTTGACCCGCCGGAAATCCTCGATCATTTTCGTCGCAATCTTCGGTGTGATTTTGGCCTCGCCTTTGTAGGCCAAACGGACCGCTTCGATCACTTCTTGGGGAGTCGAGGTCTTGAGCATGTATCCCAAAGCTCCCGCGCGAAAGGCGTCGAAAACGACATCATCGTTTTCGTTGACAGTGAGAATGACGACCTTCAGCTCCTTTTCTTGCTTGATCGCCTTGCGAATCAGCTCGATGCCATCCATGCGCGGCATGTTGATGTCCGTCAAAAGGACGTCAGGATGTTGTGTCAAGCAGTACTCCAGAGCCTCAGCCCCGTCTTTGCAAACCGCGATCACTTCGCACTCGGGCGCAAGGCCGAGCGTCTTTTGAATCGCATTCCGATAGGCCGGTTCATCTTCAGCCACCACCACACGTATGGTCAACGCCATAGGTGCGAGTATATCCCCCTTCGAGGGGCCGCATAATAGGGACTATGTCGGTTCTGCGCACCCAAGATCTCCGAGTTCAAATCGGCTCGACCCCGATCTTGCGAGGTTTGAACCTGAGCCTGGAGGCCGGAGAGACTCTCGGGGTCGTCGGCGAATCGGGTTGTGGGAAATCCATGACCGGCCTGGCGCTGATGGGGATGTTGCCTTTCGGCGGGGTCGCCTCCGGCTCAATCGAGTTCGAAGGGCGCGAGCTCCTGTCACTGCGAGAGAGAGACTGGGTCCAGCTACGCGGCCGCTCCTTGGCGATGGTCATGCAAGACCCGTTCACGAGCTTGAATCCGATGATGCGGGTCGGGGACCAGATCGCTGAAAGTTTGCGGCTCCATATGCGGATGCCCCGAGCCGAGGCCAACCAGCACGCGCGGCAGCTCTTGGGGCGCGTGGGTTTTCGCCAACCCGAACGTGAGGCCCGGGCGTATCCTCATCAGCTCAGCGGCGGTCAGCGGCAGCGGGTGGTCTTGGCGATCGCTTTTGCTTGCAAGCCCAAGGTCTTGATTGCCGATGAACCAACCACCGCCCTGGATGTGACGCTCCAGGCCCAAATCCTGCGCCTCATCCGCGATCTCCAAGAGGAGCACCAGACGGCGGTCATGTTGATCTCCCACGACATCGGAGTGATCGGGTCACTCGCGTCGCGGATCGCCGTGTTCTATGCGGGGCGAGTGGTCGAGCTCGGGCCGGTGCAGCAGGTCCTGGAGCAGGCTCAACACCCCTACACTCAGGCGCTCCTGGGCGCAATTCCCGACCCATCGCGGGAGCGCCTCGATTCGATTTCCGGTCAGCCGCCCAGCTTGGCCCAACTGCCGCCCGGCTGCTCGTTTGCCCCTCGGTGTCGCCACCGGTTTGAGGCTTGCGACAGCGAGCCCGAACTCGCAGGGCCCTCGGATCACACCGCGGCGTGTTGGAACGTCAAGAACAGGCGTTGAGCGCTTCTAAGGATCATTGCTGGACCTGAGATGAAGTCTCAAGGTTCAATTTGGTAATGAACTTGATACAACCTGCCATCGAAATCTTTTGGTTCTGATCCAGAAATCATGAATCCTGCTCGGAATCCAAGCTTTAGAACTTCATCTCCATTTAGAGCATAGGATGCCATTCGTCTTGCAAAAAACGTGGACCTTTTTGCAAGGTCACGAGCAAGAATGGAGCGACCATTTTCAAAATCTTCTCGACTCAACTTCTTGTAATCCTCGCCCTCTGAGAAGGAGAATGTATCGAAGATTCGGTCCATAAACTTGTTGTACTCTTCAACTTGTCGAACTTCTGCCCATGGAACTTGAGTTGGAATTCTGGGTCTGCATTGAATCTCCATTAGTTTTCGAAGGTCTTGCTTTTGAAACTTACCCTTCAGAAAGACTAAACTGTTGTTAAGTCTGGAGTCGAAAACAAAGTGAACTCCTAGCTCAGCTCGTAATCGACGGTTAAGTTCCCAAAGAGTCATGACTACGCCACTACGGAAGTCTACTTCTTGACCAGAAGGCAGCGGCGTCTCTCTTACGATGCTAGAACTAGATGACGTTTGGCCCAAAGGAAATCTTTCAAATTGATTTCCAACGCTTGCTGTTCGAGTTCGACCAGAGGCATCCTTCCACTCCGCGACTGGATTTTCAAAGAGCTTTACGGTGACCGGATCTCCTTGGAGAATCTGTTCTGCTAAACCTTCGGCGATTCGAGCGTTGGCAGCAAGCATCATTTTGAGATCTTGCGGCAGTTCCGACAGCAGCACCCCATTGGAGATTAGCTTCTTAAGAGTCGCATCGTCTAAACTATTGACAGACTTTAACATCGATTCACGAGTCGAAGAACTTGTATCATCTAGCGCATCATTCTGGCGCACTAGCATTGCGCCGGAATCCAAGACAAGTAGGTCTCTTCGCCAGAGTATTGCGAGGCGTTCGAGCGTTTGGAGCCCTGTCTCAGATTTCAGTTTTGAACGGATCGGAATATCCGCATCAGGAATATCGATAAACACCGACCCTTTGACCTCCCGAAATAGCACGAGAAGCGGCTCGGTCCAGATAGATTTTCGAGACGCGATTGAGCCGTCACCCACCGAGTTTCTACTGGTAACAGCCGGTCCAGCAGGCGGACTAGCCGTTGGAGACTGGCTGACCTGGAGAAGCGCTGGTACGCTCAAAATGACTGACAGGAATGTTGAAATCATGATCGATTATGGGCAGTCGGTGATGGTTACATTAAACTGTCGAAGTTGATTACCAAATTGGTAATATCCAGGAGTCGTCGGCGTAGGTGTGTATACCAGATACCAATCGAACGAGACACATTTACCAATGGGCACCTCATAGTTGCCATAAACCGTTTGGGAAAAGGTATATGAATGTGTACCATTCGCGTAGAGCCAGAATCCTCTTGGCCCGCCTGTGCTATAGTAGATAAAAACTGGCAATTCCTCACAAGCGCAAACAAGCCCGGAGCTTCCTGCATACCAGCTATAAGGTGGAGGAGATTGTGCATCGGCTATTGAGGGAGTTATTGAGCAAAGTGCCAGCGAAATGATGGCGAGAAGTCTTTTCTTGTTGTCCATGGCGCAACTCTACCCCCCCCCCGTTCAATGTGTCAAGGATTTTCTAGTTTTCTGTGTAATTTCTAGGAAAGACTATTCGGTGATTGCCCGCTCATTTCAACAAAGCGTCCGTCAGCCGCGTGAACGCCTTGTCGTCGAGCGGATGGACGCCCACAACCAGGCTGCCCAGGCCCCCACCCAGCATCAAGACCATCCAGAGGGCGGGGTCGGCGAGGGGCGAGCCTTTCACCAACGCGCCATCGTCTTTGGCCGATTGCAAAAGCTCTTTCCAAGCCTCTTGCCGGCCCATCCAAAAGTCGCGGATTGACTCGGCGAGTTCGGGGTCTGGGGCCGCGGCCGCCTGGAGGCTGAGGAAAACTCGATGCCAGGCCGAACGGACGTCTGGTTCGGACCGGAGACCATCGAGGACGGCCAAAAGTCGCCGCCGGGGATTCTTGCCGGAGGCCACCCGGGACTCCCAATCGGCGATGAACTGAGATTCGGCGCTCGCCCAGACGGCTCGCAGCAAGTCACTCCGAGTCGGGAAATAGTAGTGGACCGTGGCGTGGTTGACGCCCATGCGGGCGGCTAAGGTGCGTGCATGGAGGCCTTCGAGGCCATCCGTGGCCAGGATGTCGAAGGCGATTCGCAGCATCTCCTCACGTCGATTCGTCCGTTCCATGGCCTCACCAGTAGGATCGCTGTGGTTCCAGACGTTCAATTCCTTTCCAAAGTCGCGCCGAGCAGAAAAGTTGCGCCGCAATCTATCCATTCTCGCGCGTAGTGAAATAGACTTGGAATATCATTGCAAGCCATTGCTTTGTGAGGAATATCAATGCCGCTTTTGACAACCCTTTCTGCCGCTTTGGCGCTGAATACTCGAACTCCGGAAATCACCCGGATCGAGCTAGAGCGCACTCTCCGATTTCTATGCCAGCCCGCTTGGGAAGGAAGACTGACCCTGGCCCCGGGCGAACGCAAGACCGCTGAGTTCTTGATCGAAGAGCTCAAACAGATCGGACTCAAACCTGGAAACGGCTCGTCGTACATTCACGAATTCGACATCACCGTCAACCAGCGCCCGACCGCGAACAATGCCCTTCGCCTCCGATTGGCGGATGGAAGAGAGGTTCGACTTGAACTCGGCAAGGACTTCACCCCCGTCGTTGGCACAAAGCCGATGAGCTTGGTTTCGGCCCCGATCGTGTTCGTCGGCTATGGCCTCAACCAGGAGGGCTGGAACGACTATGACAAGGTGAATGTCAAGGACAAGTTTGTCCTGGCATTCCGAGGAGTCCCCCAAGGCAAGCCGAACGTGACGAACGGCGCTAAGGCTCAATGGGCCAAGCAAGCCGGAGCCCGTGGAATCTTGTTCATCGGGCCGGTAGCCGAGGGTCGCCAAGAGTTGCCGGTGCCGACTCGGGGCCAAGGAATCCCGACCGGGCTTGAGCTGGTGGTCGCAGGCCTCCACCGGGACTGGTTTGACGACCTGACCGGAATGAGCTACGTCCAGGCGCGGGCCATGGCTGCGCCGGCGAGCCAAGAACTCAAAGCGGAAGCCCGATTGGTCACCGAAATGGAGCCGAATCGGGGCCGGGGCCTGAACGTGATCGGCATCCTGCCCGGCAACGATCCAAAGCTTCGGGAAGAAGTGATCGTGATCGGAGCTCATTACGACCATTTAGGATTTGGCGAAGTCGGCTCGCGCACTGGAAATGAACTGATTCACCCCGGGGCCGACGACAATGCGACCGGCGTGGCCGGCGTTTTGGCCTTGGCCGAGCACTTCAAGATGACCGGCAGCAACCGCCGGACCATGGTCTTCCAACTCTACAGTGGCGAAGAGGTCGGCTTGGTCGGGGCCGCCGCGTGGGTGCGAGACAACGCCAACTGGATTCAGCGCACCAGCGCCATGATCAATATGGACATGATCGGTCGGCTTCGCGACGAAAACCTCACCGCCTTTTGCACCAGCTCCTCCACCGAATGGGACGCCATTCTGGACGGCATTAAGGTCCAAGGTGTTCGAATCAACAAGGTCCCGGCCGTCGCTTCGAACAGCGACCACGCTCCTTTTGCGCGAGCTCAAGTGCCGGTGGTCTTTTTCCACACCGGTCTCACGCCCGAGTACCACACCGAAAACGACACTATTGAGACCATCAACTTCGACGGCATGCTTCGCGTCTTGGATGTGGCTCGCCAGACGATCGAAGCCGTCGACCGACGAGACACTCGCATGAGCTGGAATCCGCAAGCCAGCTTTGGTCAGCGAGGCGGCCAAGCCCGCCGAGTCCGGGTGGGATTCATGCCGGACATGGGCAACACGACCGGCCCGGGGGTTCTTCTTCAAGGGACCACTCCCGGCAGCCCCGCCGAAAAGGCTGGACTGAAAGCGGGAGACCGAGTGCTCCAGATCGGCACCCGAGAGATCAAGTCGATGGATGACCTTCAAGCCGCCTTGGCCGAAGCTCGCCCGGGGCAAAAGCTGACGGTCATCGTCCTTCGTGGTCAGGAGCGCATGACCGTCGAGATCACTCCTGAAGCCTCCCCCGCCGGCAACTAGCCCAACGCCTGATCTCAATGACGATGGGGGCTCCTCCAAAGTTGGAGGAGCCCCCATCGTCATTGCGGCCGGAAGCCTGATTAGAAGCGGAAACCGATCTCGACCGAAAAGCCCGCCGAGTCGCCGCCGCTGGTCAATCGAACTTGACCGAACACATCCTTCTTGAAGTTGTAGCCCAAGAAGCCATGAAAAGCGACCGCGCCCTTGGAGCCGAAACGATCGCCGTCGACCGTCACTTCGCCCGTGATGAAGCCCGGACCAAACCCAATAAACAGATCTCGGGTCGGCTTCAAAACGAAGTTGGTGTAGACCCCGACTTGGGCCAAGGTGTCACGACTTCCCCCATTTCGAATCTGGAAGAAAGTACCTCGAGCTTCGAACTCAACGATCCCATTTTGGTTTTCCCAAGCCTTGTAGCCAAATCCAAAGGTGAAACCGCTCTTTGAGCTCGCATCAAACAAGTTTGAGGTCGAATCAAAGAGCCCTCCAAAGACCTTCAGCGGCTTTTCGGTCTTGTCAAAGGCCTGTCCGCCATCGCCTTGCGCCATCGCTGTGGCCGCCAACAAGGCAACCCCCACTCCACTCATCCATTTCAAATGCATTCAGCAACCTCCTGTGCGCCGTGAGGCTACCTTTCTGGCCTCTCAGCGTGTCAAGCCTCGCTGATTAGCCCTCTTCATCGAAAACCGGCTCCATCACATGATCCGAGGCATCTTGCTCGATGTCATCGGCCATGCGCAAGGCGTATTCTCTGAGCTTCGGCTCGGGGTCTTGGCGAGCAGCTGTCCGCATCGCCTCCGCGATCGACTCGCGGCGTTCGGGGAGCCATTCTGCCAGGTGAAAGGCAGCGTGATAGGCAGCGCGTCGCCCAAATCGGCTCGGCGCAGAAAAACACTCGACCAGAGCATCCCCCGCTTCGGGCGTGGAGATGTGACCTCCCAGCACGACGCCGGCCTTATAGATCGTACGGGCATAGTCATCGGTGGCGCCCCAGATCAGCGACCGTATGGCCTGGATCGCCCGGGATTGCTGGGCAGGCTCAGGACAAAAGCTCGGGAGATCTTCGAACAGGTCCAGCACGCACCACTGGGCACTCCGACGGTGCGGGTGTTGAACTTCTTCGAGGATCGAAATCAGAGCCTCACTGAAAATCTGCAAGCTGGCGTGAGTCTCGACGACCACCTGAGCTTCGTGGGCAACGTCTCGGTCTGGACAGAAAAAGAGTTGGAGGAGTTCCAATGGAGACAGATCGCGAATGATGCCGGTGAATCGTCCCTCTCGTCCGAGGGTTTGCGCGATCGCCTTTTGACGCTGAAACAGAGGCTGGCACTCTTTTTTGAGCGCGCTCAGCATTTTGGCCTCGTCGTCTCCCCGAGCTTCGGCCCAGAGCGGAAGACATCGCCCAAAAACTCCGTAAGGAGTCTTCGCTACCTGAACGGGAAAGACTTCTCCATGACTCTCGAAGCTCGCCTCGCCGGTCCAATCACTCGTCAACACGTGAAAATCGGCACTGATCGGATGGTGCGGCCAATGAAACGGGATCCGGTGATGCGGCGGGACGATCTCGGTGCGGCCCCCTGCCTTTTGGACGGCATCCTGAATCGAGGCCGTGAGGGCTTCGGCGAGTTGCTGGGGATCGACATGGTGCCCGTTGAGTGGCATAAGAGTTTCGATAGCCTACCCGGGTTCGATCGAGACGACCCCAGGCCCGCCCTCTTGACCTAAGATCGTCAGATGAATCGGCATGAACTGCTTGATGATCCAGGCTTGGGTCAGGAGCCTGGACGTGATTTGGCTCGTCTTGAAGGTGGTCGGACCCGTCGCCAAAAGGGCTGGGATGACCAATTGATCGGCAAGGTAGGGATCGACGGTGGCTTCGCTGGCCATCCACGATTGAAGCCCAGCCCAGGCCTGCTCAACTACCGACTCCATCCGGACTCCCCGGGCCCCCATCGCGGTGGACGACCCGAATCCGCGCTCGAATTCGGCGATGATCGTGACAAATGCGCCGGGTGAGCGTGACCGGACCGGCTGACTTTCGACCGACAGCACGCTCCGATAGTCTCGCATCAGGTCCTCGGCGGCTTGCACCCCCCGCGCGGCGACCGAGTCCGCCAGCTCGGAGGTGGTGAGGACAACCGTCAGGTGTTGAAGCTCGCCCCGAGTCCGCCAATCGACCCCACTCGGCAACGAAGGCTCAAACTCAACGACGACCTCGCCCCGCCCGCCAAACCCGTACCCTGCGGCGACCAGTTGGGGATAAACGTAGATTCCTTGTCGGCGATGCGCCACCAATGAACTCCGTTCCCAAGCATCGAACGAAAGGGTGTTCAGGTTGTGAGTTTCGCCGAGCAGGGTGACTTTGGAGTACTTCCCCGTTCGAGCAAGCACTGGGAGTAAGCTTTCCAAAATGACTAGCGCATTGCCTGGGACCGTCCCTTGCTCGTGCTCGGCGATGTCGAATTTCGCATGAAGGGCGCGGGGCCAGTGCTTTGGGCTGAAGGTCAGCTCGTTCGAGCCGAGCTCGTCGCCGATCAATTTTGCCCCGCACGAGTGCCCGAGCATCCGCGCGAACGTAAGATCTTCGGGCCACAGTCCGGGCTTGCGCTTGGCGCCTCGGATCGAATGGATGCGCACCGATCTCTCGGTGAACGCAGACATCGTGAGGGCGGTCCGAAAAGAGGCCGCTCCACCTTCGCCATAAGAGCCATTCAAGACGAGCGGAGCGAGCTCGGATCGCATGATTAGATCTTGACCTTGAAGAACAAATACTCAATCAGCTTGAGGAGGTACGCCATCAGCATCAAGAGCAAACAAATGAGCAAGATTTCGCGGAAAATCTGCATTCCACTGCTGGCCTCGCGAGCAATGGAAGCGGCTGAACCCGTCTCGCGAAAACTCGCCGCTCCGATCGCCGAATCAACGCCGGACATGATCGCGCTGAGTCCGCTCAACAGGAATCCACGCCCGAGCCCGTAGAGCAACAGGACCGACGTGATGACTGCGGCCAGGCCCAATTTGTATTTATGCCTCTGGTGCTCGTTGTAGATGACGCACGATTTGCATCGTTCAAATTTAGCTTTCGGGCTGAGCTTGCTGTTTCGAGGGATGTAGGCAGCCGCAGCTACGACGTCGCTCGGGGTGATTTTTCCCGCCATCGCATTTTGAATCACCGACTCCTCGCACATGCATCCGACTTGCTCTTTCCAGCAGGTCCGGCGGCTGTGGTAGATCGGGCACTTTTCGCGGACAAATTTTCGGCAGTAGGGGAGTTGCCAGCACTTGCCCATAAAGACGTTCTGAATGTCGTCCTGAGCTTTGATGCCTTTGCCGTACTTCATCTGCTCGGCTTTGGCGCCCTGCTTGACACGCTGTTTGACCCGAGAGATGACATCCCCGACGATGCATAGAATCGCGCCTATGCCGCAAACCAGCCCCGTGAACTGGATGGCCGCGAGCCCTTGTTGAGGGATCGGAGTGCCCGAGCCTGGCCCGAGCATCGAAGGAAAATAGAACGGCGCGAAATAGAGTGCGCCCGCTGCAAGCAACTGCATCGGGCCCAAAATTTCTTCGCCAAAGAACAGGTATGCCGTCCCGACAAGCGTCGCCAAACCGCCCGCCAAGAGCAGCGTGCGGAACATGGTGATGTTGGCTTCGGCCTGGGCTTTCGCCCCGTCAGGCGCGCCGCCTCCCGAGAACACCATGATCGTGTTCACCAAGAACGCCAGGGCGATGACCATGGCGACGATGCCACCCCACATCAAGAATCGAGCGATCCCTTCGAGGATCCGCATCAGCGTATCGTCGCCAGGGACGCTTACCGGTCCGGTTGGTCGAGGTTCTTTTGTGGACATTCGCGCTTGCTATTTCTTGCTGACGCGCTCAAGATACGAATCGGTTCGGGTATCGACCTTGACGATGTCGCCCACGTTAATGTGATACGGCACGTTGATGGTGGCCCCAGTCTCTAGCTTGGCGGGCTTGGTCGAGCTTCCGCTCACCGTATCGCCCTTGTATCCCGGATCGGTCTCGGCAATTTCAAGCTCAACGAAGTTCGGCAGGTCGTAGCCTAAGACCGCGCCATCGACCACCAGAGCCTGGATCTCCATCTCTTCTTTGAGATACTTCGCTTGCGAACCGATCTCAGCTTCGGGCACGGGCTCTTGCTCGTAGGTGTCGAGGTCCATGAGCACCACCTCGTCCCCTTGGCGATAGAGAAACTGCTTTTTGACCTTCTCCATAAAGGCCTGATCGACCTTTTCTCCGGCTCGGAAGGTCTTTTCGATGGTCGAGCCCGACTTCAATCTCTTGAGCTTTGTCCGGACAAAGGCCCCACCCTTCCCCGGCTTGACATGCTGAAACTCGATGATCGAACAGACTTCGCCGTCGAGATAGATCGCCATTCCATTCTTGAAATCGCTGGTATCAATCGCCACCCACAAACTCTCCTTGATCCGCCTCGGGATCGCAACTCAAAAGGTACCCGATCAGGCCGGTTGCCGAGCTATGCCAAAATAGCTCCCATGGCCGGTCACTCCAAATGGAAGAACATTCGGATTCGCAAAGGGAAACAGGACGCGCTGCGAGGCAAGCTGTTCACCAAGCTCTCGCGGGAGATCATCGTCGCGGCTCGTTCAGGCGGGGGTGATCCCGCGACCAACAGTCGCCTTCGGGTCGCGGTGGAAAAAGCTCGGGAGGAGTCGCTGCCCAAGGAGAACATCGAACGAGCGATTAAGCGCGGCACAGGCGAAATCGAAGGGGTCAACTACGAAGAACTCGTCTATGAAGGATATGGTCCCGGCGGCTCCGCGGTGATGGTGGAGGTCTTTACCGAAAACAAAAACCGCACGGTCGCCGACCTTCGGCACGCCTTCACCAAGTGCGGTGGAAACCTTTCTGAAAACGGCTCGGTGAGCTGGCAATTCAAGCATGTCGGCCAAATCACCTTGAAAAAGGAAGGGCTCGACGAAGAAGCGGTCACGTTAGACGCTCTGGACGCCGGTGCGGAGGACGTTCAGTTCGATGAAGAGTTCTGCTATGTAGAAACTGCCATCGAAAACCTTCACACAGCAAACGATGCCCTCGAAAAGAAGGGGTATCGGGGCGAAGAGGTCGGACTCATTCGACAAGCCACGAACTGGGCGACTCCCGAGGCCGAAGACTTCCCGAAAATTCTGAAACTTCTCGACATGCTCGAAGACCTGGACGACGTGAAGGAGACCTTTATCAACGTCGAAATTCCGGATGAGATGATGGAGGAGTGACGGCTCGGCATCGACCCATCGCGTGATTTTGTCTAAGAAAACGTAGAATTCTTTTATGCAACCAAGACCAAAAGTTCAGGGACCGGCGACACTCTCGCGAATCCCAGGGGTGGTGTTGGTCTTGGTTGCGTTGAACTTGGTGGGGGCAATCGTCTTGGTCCTCAGGCCCGAGATGGCTCTCGAACAGGGGTTCTACCCCCATGCCCCCAGCCTGAGCGCGGCTTTGGTTGCGATGTTCTTGCATTTCAACCTGTTTCACTTGCTGGGCAACATGCTGTTTCTGGCATCGGTCGGGCCGGCAGTGGAACGAGGGACCACTTGGTGGAAGTTCGCGGTGCTCTACCTCGCGGGCGGGCTCATCGGGGCCTATAGCCACGCTCTGATGGCCGGAGGTGACGGTCTCTCGAAGCCGCTCCTCGGGGCAAGCGGGGCCATCAGCGCCTGCGTGGGCTATGCCGGGGTTCGGTTTTTTGGTTCCAAGGTCGAATTTGTCCCCGGTCACAGGCTGACGGTCGGATTTCTGGTCGGGCTGTGGGCGCTACTCCAGGCCATCGGAGTCTGGGTGCGACTGGGCGAACCGCCCGAGATGGGCGGGACCGCGTTTTTTGCTCATCTAGGTGGTTTCTTGACCGGGGTGTGTTTGAGCTTGCTTTTTCGCGCGAACCGGGAGGCATCGGCTGACGGCTCGCGAGCCCTCTTGGGCGACCTGCAAGATCGGTCGCCAGCAGCGGTCTTGGCAGCGGCCCGGGCCCACCTGGAGCAGCATCCCCACGATCCCGAGGCGATTCTGCAGGTCGGTCGGAGCTTCGAGCAACTCGGCGACCACGCGGCTGAAGCCGACCATTGGGTGGCCCGTTGGGCGGCATTGCCTTCGGGTCAGCGCTGGGAAGCGATCAGCCGACTCGTGCTCTTGGGCCAGATCGAGCGAATCCCCGCCCCGATGCGACTCAGAGTAGCTTCTGAGCTTAAACTTGAACACAGAGATCTCTCTGAAGCACTTTTGACCTCGATTATCAACGAGCAAGGATCGAATCCCGATTGTCCCGACGCATTGTTTCAGTTGGCGGCATTGCGCGAAGCCAGTCAGCCCGAACAGGCTCGCCAGCTCGCCGAACGGCTCCTTCGCGACTTCCCCGTTCACCCGGCGACCGAGATGGCGCGGGCCCGAGGGTTGCTCGGTTGAAAAAGCTCTGGAAAGCCATTCGGTCCCGCCTTTTTACGGCTCAAGTGGTGAGCTTCCCGATCTACTGTCTCGCCAGCGCGATCGGCCGGAGCCTGAAGATTCAAGAAGTCGGTCGGGCTCCGGTCGACGAACTCACTTGCGGCAAGATCATGGCCGGTTGGCATGGGCGGACCTTTATCGCCGCCACTGCGTTTCGCGGAGAGGGGGTCTGGACGATCATCTCACGCTCCCGAGACGGGGAGATTCAAAACCGAATCTTTGCCCGATTTGGGTTCAACATCATCCGAGGCAGCTCAGGGCGCGAAGGGATTCGAGCGGCTCTGGAGTCGATCAAGGCCTTGCGCAGCGGAGCGACCATGGCCTTCACCCCGGACGGCCCGCGCGGGCCGAGCGGGGTGATTCAAGAGGGGATCTTGATGATGGCCCAGCGGTCCGGTGCGGCCCTGGTGCCGGTTGGAGTTTCCGCCCGCCGGCGATGGCTTGCACGATCATGGGACCGATATCTCATTCCAAAGCCCGGCTCCGAGGCGGTCATGATCTACGGCGCGCCGATCTGGATTCCCGCGGACGCCACCCCAAACCAGGTTCAGTCGCTCCGGCAGCACCTTCAAGACGAAATGCACCGACTGGAGGCCGAAGCCGAGGCGCTGATGGGGCATTCGGTGACCGCGTAGAACCCAGCACGATGCCGGTGAAGGTCTTTGAGTCGCTTCTGAACGCTTCCGTCGAGGAGGTTTGGGCGTTTCACGGGAGCGTCGAGGCGTTGAAAGCTCTGACGCCGCCGAACCAGAATGTGACCATCGTCGGCCCAGAGACGGCGGTCCGAAACGGGGCCTTGCACCAGTTGCGGGTGGTCCGGGGCCTCCTTCCCCTTCATTGGCACGCCCGCATCAGCGAGGTCGAACCGCCGAACAGGTTCGTGGACACCGCCGAGCGGTCCCCTTTTCGGCGATGGCGGCACACTCACGAGTTCTTGCCGGCGCCTGGGGGAGCGACGCTGCTGCGCGACACCGTCGACTACGAGCTCCCGATGGGTCCGCTGGGGAGACTGATTGACCGGCTCTGGGCCAGCCGCGACATTGATCGGCTCTTTGCCTTTCGGCACCAGGCGACGCAACGCGCGCTCAGCGCAAATGCTCGAACGCCTGACTGAGGTCGGCTTCGAGGTCCTCAGGGTTTTCGAGCCCGACGTACAGTCGAATGATCCATCGGGGCTCATTCCAGCCCATCGGCTGCATCGGAATCGGCACGCAAAGACTCTCGAAGCCACCCCAGCTCACGCCGAGCTGGAATAGGTGGAGCGCATCCGCGAAGGCCCGAATCTTGGCCTCCTCTTGGCAGACCGGTTCGAAGCTCAGGAGGCTGCTCGACCCTCGCATCTGCGACGTCGCGAGCTCGCGTTGGGGATGATCGGCGTCGCCCGCGTGGAAAACCCGTGCGACCTCCGAGCGACTGCCCAGCCAAGCCGCCATTCGATGACCAGCCGATTCGGCATAGCGCATCCGTAGCGCTAAAGTCCGCATCCCGCGGATCAAAAGCCAGGCCGGAAACGGCGCCATCCCGCCGCCCAACAAAGAAATCTCGTTCATCAGGAGCTTGGTCATGCGTTCATGCGAGCAAGCCAGCGCCCCCGCGACGACGTCGCTGTGTCCACCCAGATACTTGGTGGCTGAATGCACGACCATATCAACTCCCATCTCGGCTGGATTCTGGAAATAGGGCGAACAGTACGAATTATCCGTGACGGTTGTGATTCCCTTTTCCTGAGCAAACTGTGTGACTCTTCGAAAATCTTGAAATTTGAAAAGAAGGCTACTGGGAGACTCCAGGTAGATCAGCGAAGTCTCAGGTAAACATGCATCCAGAATCTCTTCGGTGCAACTTCCTTCCACATAAGTATGCCGCACTCCAAACTTTGGCAAGTAATCTTGAATAAACTGCTTCGTCGGCCCATACGCGGTGTCGACACAAACGACGTGACTACCCTGCGCCACAGAGCTCATGATCGCTGCACTGATAGCGGCCATGCCTGAACCAAAAACCTTGGCAGCTTCAGTCTTTTCGAGCGCGGCGATCTTCTCTTCGGCGATCTCTAAAGTTGGGTTACTGACCCGGCTGTAGTTGTGCTTTCTCTGCGTGGGATCTTCGAGGGAAAATGAGTTTTGAAAAGACCACGTATCTTCAAAGACGAAGAGGCTATTTTGGAAAATAGGAGGCACCACTGCACCCTCGGGCTTATTCTCCTCGCCCCAGTGCTGCAAGATGGTCTCTGGATGAGATTGCGGATCAAGAGCCACTCGATTAGGCCTCTCCCATAAATGGATAGCGATATTCGGTGGGAGGGACAAAAGTCTCTTTGATCGTCCGAGCGCTGAGCCATCGATAGAGGTTCAGCATGGAACCCGCCTTGTCGTTGGTGCCACTTCCGCGCGCCCCTCCGAAGGGCTGCTGGCCGACCACCGCGCCCGTGGGCTTGTCATTGATGTAAAAGTTCCCCGCCGAGTGACGCAGCCGCTCGGTGGCTCGGTCCACAGCGGCTCGATCTTGGCTAATGACGGCTCCCGTCAAGGCATAAGGGCTGGTCGAATCGACGAGATCGAGCGCCCCTTCGAAGTCGTTTTCGTCATAGACGTAAACCGTGAGAACCGGCCCAAAAATTTCTTCGCACATCGTCCGATATTTCGGATTTGAGGCCTCGATCACCGTTGGCTCAATAAAATATCCTTTCGACTTATTGGACCCACCTCCGACCAAAATCGTGGCCTCGGGATCTTGATGCGCTTGCTGAAGATATTGTGTGATCGAATCGAAACTCTTTTCATCAATCACCGCGTTCACAAAGTTTGAAAAGTCTTCGGTCGTCCCGACTTTGAAACTCTTAACTCCATCGATCAGGAGTCGCTTGATTTCGGCGGCAAGATTGCTCGGCAAATAGGCCCGAGATGCGGCGGAACACTTTTGGCCTTGATATTCAAAAGCTCCTCGCAAGAGCGCTGTGGCCACCACCTGGGGATCGGCAGATTTGTGGACCAAAACAAAGTCCTTGCCGCCCGTTTCCCCGACAATTCGAGGATACGAGCGGTACGTGGCAATGTTCTCGCCGATCGTCTTCCACATGCGATTGAAAGTGCCCGTGGAGCCTGTAAAGTGGACGCCTGCGAAGTCTGGGTGAGAAAAACAGGTGTCTCCCACCGTTGGCCCATCAACGAAAACAAGATTGATGACGCCTGGTGGCAGGCCCGCTTCCTGCAAAATTTTCATGAACATCTGGGCGCTGTAAACTTGTGTATTTGCGGGCTTCCAAACAACGACATTTCCGCACATAGCCGGTGCGGTGGGCAGGTTGCCCCCAATGGCAGTGAAATTGAACGGCGTGACTGCCAAAACAAAGCCTTCGAGGGCGCGGTATTCCATGCGATTATGCATGCCCGGACCGCTAACCGGTTGTTGACGATAAATCTCACTCAAAAAGTGGACATTAAATCGCAAAAAGTCAATGATTTCGCACGCGCTATCGATTTCGGCTTGATAGACATTCTTGCTTTGCCCGAGCATTGTTGTGCCATTCATATAGGGGCGATACTTGGTGGCGATCAAGTCGGCAGCGCGCAAGAAGATGTTGGCACGATTCTCATAGCTCATCGCCTCCCAATCGGCTTTTGCCCGCAGAGCAGCGTCGATGGCGCTTTGCACGTAAGTTCGGTCGCCGACATGAAACTGGCCCAGCGTGTGCGCCAATTCATGCGGCGGATGGATGGGCGAAGTCTGGCCCGTTCGGACTTCTTGCCCGTTGATGATCATCGGGATATCGAGGGTCGTCGATTTCAGTTCGGCCAATACGGCCTTCTGGCGAGCCCTCTCTGGGCTGCCGGGGGCGTAGCTGAGGACAGGTTCATTGGCCGGGAGTGGGATCGAAGGGGTGCCGAAACTCATGGCTACGAGTTTACCGAACTGCGGATGAGCGAGGGCGCCCTTCGGGCGGACTCGCGGATCGGGACCGCCCTTCGACTCTCCTGAACGCCTTCGGGTTCTTTGCTCAGTCGGAGCCAAGCCATTCTAACGACGGTGGGGCGCTCACCGAGCGATGCCCGAGCCCTTTAGAATTCCGGGGGCCTGCCAAGAATGCGGGTATGGCACAACTGAAAACGGCTCCCTTCGTCAAAGGCCTACGCGGTCGAACCGGCAATCTCGTCTTTCGGCAGACTCGATACGGAACTCAGCTTCTGGATCGAGAAGCCGGGCGAGACCCAAAATCTCCCGCCCAGATCGCCGCCCGGGAGCGGATGGCCCGTGTTGGAGAGGCGTGGCGAAGTCTCAGTTTTGAAGAATCTTCGGCTTGGAATGCCTACGCAGAAGCTTCTGACAAGCCGACGACCGGTCAGCTGCTCTTCTCAAAGCTCTCGATGCGAATCTTGCACATCAACCCGTCGGCCGATCTGCCCAAGCTCCCGCCCTCCGAAGCGTTTGGCGGCGACCCGATCGAGGTCTCGGCGTCGATTTCAGGTTCAAAAATCGTCTTCAGTGCAAATCGAGCCCATCGAGGCGGCGTGGTGAGCGAAATCTTGATTCAGCCACTCGCGAGTCGTCACCGAGCTGCCTATGCAGAAAAATATCGAACCCAAGCTTTCGTCAGCTTTGAGAACCGGCGATTTGAACTGGACGTCCGGCCGGGTTGCTATGCCCTAGCGGTCCGAACATTGGACTCCCGGACCGGCCAAGCCACCTCGCTTCATGAGCTTGGCCGGGTGGAAGTGATCGCGCAAGCCGCTTAGCGGCGCGTGATGGAGATCGTCGACTTGATCGTCATGGATTGCGGGCCTTTGGACTTCGATTTCGAGGCCCCACCCATGCCGCTCATGTCCATGACCATGGTCATGTTCAAGGAGCCACCATCCATGCTTCCGTCGCTCACTCGGGTTCGGAACGTGCCGGTGCCGTTGATCTTCATGCCTTGCTGAGTCCCGTTGATGGTGACGGCGATGGTCGCAACGTTGGCGGCAACAGATCTCAGCGTATAGGTCCCGGTCATCTTCATGCTGCCGCCCATTCCGCCGGACATCGCTCCCATATCTACATTTTGAGTCCACTTTTGACCGATCTTGACCGGACCTTGGGGCAACGATCCGAGGAAGTTCATCTGGCTGGCTCCGCCACCGACAACGTTGCCGCGCGAGTCCATTCTCATGGTCTGCTCTTGCTTCGGAATTTCGCTCCCCATGAATTTCGAGGGTCCGACGACGGACTTGATGGTTGCGACGCCGTTCTTGACGTCGGTCACCGTCATCGACATCGGCATCGTCATGTTCATGTTTCCACCCCCGCTCCCTTTGGGCATCGAGCCCGAGGGCATCTGGGTGTTCATGGTCATGTTGTAGCGCATGGTCTGCCCTTTGGTGAACTTCATTCGCAGAAGGTAGCCTCCGCCTTGTGCGGTGACTTGGGCATCTGCCACTGGGGCCGATCCGATCAAACCGAAGCCCACCACCGTGAGCACCAACCACTTTTTCATACTGATATTCTTTCTCCGTGATTCAGAAGCGCGCTCCTGGTGTGGAGCGCGCTTGTTGCTTATCCTTACGTCGGACCTTTGAGGAAGGATTCCCGAAGGCTCACTTGCCGTTGATTTGGACCATCTCGATTTCGAACAGCAAGATCGAATTGGCGGGAATCTCTCCCCGATCTTGCGCTCCATAGGCGATGCCGGGGGCGATCCACAGCTTTCGGGTCTCGCCGCGCTTCGTGCCGACCACGCCGGCATCCCATCCTGCGATCACTTGACCTTGTCCCAACGTGAATTCGAACGGCTTGCCACGATCCTTCGAGCTATCAAATTTGCGGCCATTGACGAGCCAACCGGTGTAGTGAACAGCGACCTTGTCGCCCGTCTTGGCTCCTTCGCCCTTTCCGGGCTTGACGATCGTCTTTTCCCAAACGTTCTCCTCGCCCTTTTTGACGAGGTCCAAGAGTTTGATTTCAAAGACGAGGGTCGATCCCGGGGGAATGCCGGTCGTGCCCTTGTCACCATAGCCGAGCTCAGGTGGGATGGTGAGCTTTCTGGTTCCGCCCTTTTTCATCCCGACAAGGCCCTTCTCCCAGCCTTCGATCACCTGCCCGGCCCCGATGCGGACCGTAAACGGAGGGGCTCCTTCCTTGTCATTGGAATCAAAGACCGTGCCCGAGGTGAGCCGCCCGGTGTAAATCACATAGGCCAAGTCCCCATCGGCGAGTGACTGTTTGCCGACCCCCGGCTTGGTGTCTTCGATTTTGAGCTGGGTCGTCGACGCAGAGGCGTTGGGCTTAGGTGGCTCCGGTTGAGAGACCGTTTCCGGAGTCGCCGGTTCCGGTTTCGGAGCCTCGGTGCTCGCCGTGTTGGTCGGAGGGGTCGTGCTGGAGGACGGGGCGTCCGCTTTTGGCGAGCAACCGGCCAGCGCAACGCAAGCGACGAGGCTAAGGAGGAGCCATCGATTCATGACATTAATTTACCTCTTCATCGGGGTCCAGTTCAGCCTGCAACAAGGTCGAAGGCTCGGGGTAGGCTGAGGTTTCTTATGGCGCAAAAAAAGAAGACTGACGTGGGAGAACCGACCGGCCGGAGGCTGACCGAAGCCGATCTCAAGCGTGTTCCTTGGCGATGCATCGGTCCTGCCATCATGGGTGGCCGAATCAGCGACATGGCGTTTGCTCCGGGCAATCCCAAAACGTTCTACTTAGGCTACGCCAGCGGAGGGGTCTGGCGCACCACAAATCGAGGAACGACGTTCGAGCAGTTGTTCAAGACCGAAGAGACCTCGAGCATCGGCGCGATCGCCGTGTGCGATGCGCCTGCCGATTGGAAGGGCTGGGACAAGTCGGTCTCGAAGGCGGATCGGGCCAAACAAGGCCAAGGCAAGATCATCTGGGTGGGCACCGGCGAGGGCAACGGCCGCAACTCGAGCTCTTGGGGCAACGGGGTTTATCGATCCACCGACGGCGGCGAGACTTGGGATCACCTCGGGCTCGAAGACTCCCACGACATTCCCCGATTGGCTGTTCATCCGACCGACCCCGACACGTGCTATGTGGCGGCTCTTGGCCACCTCTGGGGGTTCAACGAAACCCGCGGGGTCTATAAAACCACCGACGGCGGAAAGACGTGGGATCGGGTCCTCTACATCGACCCCCAGACCGGATGTTGTGACATCTTGGTGGACCCCAAGAATCCAAACATCGTCTTCGCTGCCCTCTACCAGCGGCATCGCACCAGTTGGAGCTTCCGCTCGGGCGGTCCGCAAGGCGGGATCTACCGCTCGACCGACGCCGGCAAAACCTGGACCAAGCTGAGCCAAGGGCTCCCCTCCCAGACCGGGCGGATTGGGCTCGATCTGTTTGCCGGGGACTCCAAAATTCTGATGGCGGTGGTCGAGTCGACCGAAAAGGGGGCCAACAGTATCCGCGACGACCGCATGCGCGGGGGCGGAGTCTTTCGATCTGAAGACGGCGGCGAGACTTGGGAGCGGCGAAGCGTCCGCAGTCCACGAGCCTTCTACTTTAGCAAGATCAAAATGGATCCTCAAGACAGCCAACGAGTGTATATGCTCGGGTGGACGTGCGAGGTCAGCGACGACGGAGGATTCTCATTCCGCGAGGGGTTTGCCGACCTGCTTCATGCCGATCACCACGCGATCTTAATCGACCCGAACGACCCCGAGCACATCTTGATTGGGACCGATGGCGGCGTCAGCCAGAGCTTTGATCGCGGCAAGACTTGGGACTTCTTGAATACGATGCCGACCGGTCAATTTTACAACATCTCGTTGGACGATTCCGATCCATATCGCATCATCGGAGGCCTGCAAGACAACGGCACCTGGCTCGGGCCCAGCGCCACGCGAAAGCGCCAAAAGGCCGATGAAGCCAGCAAAGTCAGTGAGTGTGGAATCACAAATTCCGACTGGCAGGTCGTGTATTGGGGCGACGGGTTCCACAGTGACTTTGATCCCGAAAACCCGAACATCGTCTTTGGCGAATGGCAAGGCGGTAACCTCGGGAAGATCAATCTCATCACCGGCGAGAAGCGATTCATCGCTCCGGAAGCCCGCGAAGGTGAGCCCCGTCACCGATACAACTGGAATGCGCCGTTCTTGATCAGTCGGCATCATCCGTCCACGATTTACCACGCCGGGAACAAAGTCTTTCGAGTCAACTTCAAGGAAGAATCCTGGGTCTGTATCAGCGATGATCTGACCACCAAGAACCCAGATCGGATGGAGACCGTTGGCTCAAACGCCGAAACCTACTGCACGCTGGTTTCTCTGGCCGAATCGCCACGGCAAAAGGGCGTGATCTGGGCCGGATCAGACGATGGTCTCATCCACGTCACCCGAGACGATGGCAAAACCTGGGCCAATGTCACTCCCGAAGCGGTCGCAGGCCGGTATGTTTCGAGGCTCGAGGCGTCTAGCCATGTGGACGGTCGGGCATACGCGAGCATTGATGGCCATCGTCTGAACGATTATCGACCGTGTGTCCTGGCGACCGATGACTTCGGCCAATCCTGGACCGACCTCACCTCCAATCTTCCCGAGCGCCGGAGTGTCATGGTCGTGCGGGAAGACGTCCGCAACCCCGAAGTACTGTATTGCGGGACCGAGAACGCTGTTTACGTCAGCCTGAACCGAGGGGCCGAATGGGTCAAGATGCACGGGAAAGCGCTTCCGACGGTGCCGGTGTATGACATCAAGCAACAAGCTCGGGTCGGCGATCTGGTGCTGGGAACCCACGGTCTTTCGATTTGGGTTCTGGATGACGCCCGGTGGATCTCCGAACTGACCCCCGACGTCTTGGCGTCGGGACTTCACCTCTTCTCGATCCAGGATTGCCGGCCGCAGTGGTTCCTCGAATACAGCGGGCTTTGGACTCACAAGGTCTTCCGGGCCCCCAACCCGCCCGCGGGCGTTCGGATCGACTACTGGCTGGGCGAGTATCCGAACGAGGAGGTGTCGATCACCATCGAGGATGCCCAGGGCGTCGTGATGAAGAAAATCACCGGCTCGAATGCCCCCGGCTACAACCGAGCCACGTGGGACCTCACTCCGAACGACTGGCTTCAAGCCCTGGACCGAGGCGAGGACACGCTCTTTCAGTCGTATCAAGTCCAACCGGGTGAATACAAGGTGAAATTGACCTGCGGAAAGCTCAAGGCGGAGGGTTCCTTTCGCGTTCTCCCTCGGAAACTAGACTAAACAAGGTTCGTTGGTTCGCTTGATCGGGTATTGTTAGCGCTACGCACGTGACCCTTGGAGACCTCTTTGGCCTCCAAGGGCCGGTGATTTTACTGGGGGTTTCGTCTTAATACTATGTCTCGGATGAACCATAAGGGAGGGCTCTGGGCAAGCGGAGCACTCCGCCAGGGTGCCTTACGGCTCCTGTTCGCCATGATGGCGCTCTTACCAATGCTTGCCTTGGCCGCGGGAGGCGAGAACGTCGTTCTCGAATTCACCGGCTCGGATAAGAACTTTCTTTACGCCTCGCTCGGCTTTGGCATTCTCGCCATCGTCGTGGCGTTCATGCTTCAGAGCTATGTTTTGAAGCAAGACCCGGGGAACGAAAAGATGCGCGAGGTCAGCTCGGCCATCGAAGAAGGGGCCCGGGCGTACCTTCGCCAACAGCTTCGCTTGATGGCGATCTTCGTGGTCATTTTGGCGGTCGGGCTCTTCATGCTCTACCGAAGCTATGGCACGACGACCGCGGCCTATATGGCGATCGCCTTTGTCGCCGGTGTGGGCGCATCGTACTTCGCCGGCTTTATGGGCATGGTCATGGCGGTCAAGGGCAACACCCGAACCGCTCATGCGGCTCTGACTAGCTACAAGCGCTCGCTCGAAATCGCTTTCCGAAGCGGTGCGGTGGCCGGCATGTTCACCGTCGGGATGGGCCTTCTCGGGGCCACGCTGATCTTCCTCGTGGCGGGCAAAGACGCGATGAAGCTCCTCGTGGGCTTTGGCTTTGGTGGCTCGCTCGCTGCTCTCTTTATGCGGGTCGGCGGTGGCATCTTCACCAAAGCTGCGGACGTCGGTGCCGACCTGGTGGGCAAAGTCGAAGCGGGAATTCCCGAAGACGACCCGCGCAACCCAGCGGTCATTGCTGACAACGTCGGTGACAACGTCGGGGACTGCGCCGGTATGGCCGCAGACGTTTTCGAATCTTACGAAGTCACGCTCGTGGCCGCCATCGTTCTCGGTGCGGCGACGGCGGCGATCTTCGACACCTCGACTTGGATGAAGCTCATCCTGTTCGCCTTGATGGCGCGCGGTGTGGGTGTTGTCGCCTCGATTGTCGGCATTTACTCGATGAAGGGCTCGGACGATCTGAAGTCCGATCCTCTCAAGAGCATCCGAAAGGGCTTCTACTCCTCGGCCGCTCTCGCCTTCGTTCTGACCGTCGGCCTCGCCTGGTGGATGATGGGCGGCATGGGCAACACGATCAAGACCAGCCAGTTCAAGACGCAACAAGAGTATGCGACCGACGAACTCAAGGTGATCAAGGCTGTGCAAGCCCGATATGCCAAGGAAAAGGGTATTCCCGCCGACGATGTTCGACCTGCGGACATCTTGAGCGACCCCGAAATCGTCGCGCTGAAGCTCCCCACAGAAGGGCAAGAAGCGAATGTTCAACAAGCGCTCAATGTGCCTGAGGATCAGATCCGCGAACCCAAAAAGCTCGCGGGCTTTCGCGCCGTCGATTTCGGCGACGCGGACGCATTGGGCCCAGCCGAGCGATTTTCGGTCCAAGAGATCACCGGACCTGATGGTCAGTCCCTGCCGCCCGATCGGCAATATATGTCCGTGCGGGACTACTACAAGGACCGCAAACTCGCAGTCTATCGCTTGAAGCTGACTCAAACTCAGCCCGCTCCGGCGGCGGAGCGAGGTCAACCTCAACCCGCCCCGAAGGTCCAGGTTCGAGAAATCCTCTTCGGCCCGGCGGATGAGGCGTTCTTGAATGCTCAAATCGAAGCGGCCAAGGCCTCGCAAACGACGGTTGAGAAGCTTTCAACGTATCCCGCTCAGCTCTACGTCAACAACGATGGCAAGCTGCTGATCGGGATCGAAGAGATGCCAGATCGACCGCAGGGCCTCACCGCTCGCCCGATGAGCTACTACGCTCGATCGGCTTCAGAGATGGTCACGCGCGCTCAAGATGTCACGTCGGGCAAGCAGGTCAACTTCCCGCGACCCGAGGTCGTCGAAGTCGCCTTTGTTGAGCACAAGACCGTCGAGTGGTGGCGCTTTGTCGCCTGTATCATCTTCGGCCTCTTCATGGCGTTTCTGATCGAGTGGTTGACCGACTACTACGTCTCCACCGAAAAGCGGCCCGTGCAAGAAGTGGCCAACGTCTCGTCGGCCGGTCCGGCTCCGATGATCATCCAAGGCTTCGCCTATGCGAAAGAGTCGAGTGTCTTCTCGGTCTTTGCCATTGTGGTGGCGCTCATCGCGCCGATGCTGATCTTCCCACCTTCGGAGTATGGGGGTTATATCCTTAGCTTCTACGGCATCGCCTTGGTGGGTCTGGGGCTCTTGACGACCACCGGCTACATCTTGGCGATGGACACCTTCGGTCCGATCAGCGACAATGCACAAGGCGTCTTCGAGATGTCGGGCGCCGGCCACGACAACCCCGAAGCCAGCCGAGCCGTCCAACGACTCGACGCTGCCGGCAACACGACCAAGGCTCTGACGAAGGGCTTTGCCATCGCCACAGCCGTGGTTGCGGCGGTCGCCCTCTTCCACTCCTATGTCGAAGGCGGCAAGATCACCGAAGCCGGTCTGCGACTCGAACTTCCCGAGATCTTCCTCGGGTTGATGATTGGGGGCGCCGCTCCTTATCTCTTCTCGGCATTCTCGATCAACGCCGTGGGCCGCGCGTCGTTCAACCTCATCAATGAGGTCCGACGCCAGTTCCGCGCCGATCCGGGAATCATGGAGGGCACGAGCAAGCCCGACTACGGCCGGTGCGTCGCCATCGTGACCGCCGCCGCTCAGAAGGAGCTGCTCGGTCCGGGAATCCTCGCAATCGCGTTGCCGACGGTGGTGGCCTTTGGCTTTGCCATCGGCAAAGAGACCGTGCGGATCGGCGGAATGGAATACAACCTCGTGGGCGCCCAGGCTCTGGGCGGATTCTTGGCGGGATGTATTGTCAGCGGCCAGCTCATGGCGGTCCTTTTGGCCAACTCGGGCGGTATGTGGGATAACGCGAAGAAGCTGATCGAGGACGGCATGCACGGCGGCAAGGGTACCGAAGCTCACAAGGCTGCGGTTGTTTGCGACACCGTCGGCGATCCGTTCAAGGATACGGCTGGCCCGGCGCTCAACCCGTTGATCAAGGTCATGAACCTGTTCGCGTTGTTGATCGTGCCCTACGTGATCATGCCCCACAGCACGGGAGTGCTTGTGGCGATCACGGCCGTCTCCATCCTACTGCTGGTGATCGCGTTCTATGTCTCGAAGAAAGAATCGCTTTCTTCGAAGATGAGCGAAATTACCGGTGGACCGACCGGGGGCGAAGCCCACTCCGGCTAAAGCTCCTCGCTCAAAAAGTCCCCGCGCAACCTGCGTGGGGACTTTTTTTGTGAATTCGTCAAACTTGTCTTATACTGCATGTGTACCCATCACCGGAACCATCCGAACCGGAAAGGATTCATTACTATGAAACTTCGATCTTTATATGCTTTGGCTCTCGTTGCGGGCGCTTGCCTCGCCGGAGCCACCACCACGGTCGCTCCGACAGATTTCGAAACGACCTCAACAACCGGCACCTTCCTTGGACCGATGGCCACTTCGGTCCGTAAGCTCCAGCTGATGATCGCACCGACCGAACTTGTTGCCCACTTGGGTCGGCAGATCAATGCGATCAGCTTCAGAATTCCTCCTGCGGCGACGGCGAACTGGCCTGTCGCCGACGCGACCTCAAGCACCTTTGAGATCAGGCTGAGTGCTTGTGTCGAGATTCCACTTCGAACGACAACGTTTGCATCAAATGTCGTCGGTGCGCAAACTCTCTGCCGATCCGGATCGTTGACGTATCCGGCCAATTCGTTTACCTTCGGCGGGAACCCGAACGCATTCGGCCCGGACATCACGTTTTCCACTCCTTACCCCTACAATGGGGGCCCCCTGATGATCGAAATCAGCATGAGTGGATTTACCCCGGGGAACAGTCGATCCGTCGAGGCGGTGCTTGCGACGGGGGGTCCTCCCGGTGTCTATGGCACGAAGGTGACCGGCATTTGGGCTTCGTCTCTGACCGCGACGACTGGCTCCCAAGCAAATTTCAGCGTCACTCAAATCAAGTCGGTCTCGAATGTGCCGACCGTCACCGGCACCGTGGACTTCGGCCAGCTGACGGCGGCTTACAACAGCGGCGCGAACCTGCCGTCGTCGATCCCGGTCTTGTTCCGCGATGCAACGAACGCAGAAATCGCAAATGGTACTGCGACATACAACCCAGTGACGGGCGCCCTCTCCGTAGCGGTCCCAGCTGCGGTGACGGTTCCGTACCGGGTGAGCTTTAAGCACGGCTTCTGGCTCCGCAAGACGATGCCGAATCCGTCTGATCCTGCCACCCCGGTAGGTAGCTACGCCTTCGGTACCGTGACCCCGCTGGTGGGCGACTCGGACGACGACAACGAAGTGACGAACTTCGACTACTCGCTCTGGGCAGCCGCCAACGGCAACTCCGTGACCGCCAACACCGACAACGACTTTGACGGTGACGGCG